>VOFC01000573.1_pt1 | contig 57786 bp, 83 predicted proteins | sample 5384161 | NCBI WGS metagenome assembly VOFC01 (sample SAMN12384722, study PRJNA508395) | human gut metagenome | isolation source: healthy gut B | host: Homo sapiens | reverse complement strand
CGGCTTCCGCCGCACCCTGATGTGGGGCATCCGCTGGACCTCAACATGTTTGCGGTCTGCGGCATCTGCGCACTGTGGTCTCCATGTGGGTGGGCGTGCACATGTTCCGCAAAACGCAGGAGGAATATCTGCAGGCCATGGCGCAGGGCCGCCGGCAGTACGATGAGCTCTACGCCCTGAAGGACGTGAGCCTGGACATCATGCCCGGCGATTTTTACGGTCTGGTGGGCCTGAACGGCTCGGGCAAATCCACCCTGCTCAAGACCATTGCGGGCGTGTACAAGCCCACCAAAGGGCAAGGTCACCGTCAACGGCACTATCGCCCCCCTGATCGAGCTGGGCGCAGGCTTTGATATGGACCTGACCGCCCGGGAGAACATCTACCTCAACGGCACGGTGCTGGGCTTCTCGCCCAAGTATCTGGACGAAAAGTTCGATGAGATCGTGGAGTTCAGCGAGCTGCAGAACTTCCTCGATGTTCCGCTGAAAAACTACTCTTCCGGTATGGTGGCCCGCATCGGCTTCGCCATTGCGACCATCACCAAGCCCGACATCCTCATCGCGGATGAGGTGCTGTCGGTAGGCGACTTCCTCTTCCAGCAGAAATGCGAAAAGCGGATGAAGGAGCTGATGGCGGGCGGCACCACCGTGATCCTGGTCTCCCATTCCATCGAGCAGATCGAGCGGATGTGCAGCAAGGTGGCCTGGCTGAGCCACGGTCATCTGAAGATGAACGGGGATACCGAGACGGTGTGCGCGGCCTACAAGGCCACCCAGCGCGGCGAGGCATAAACCATGAACGTGCGATGGAAACGCGCCCGGGAGCTGGCGGGCTACGCCGTGCAGCTGACCCGGGACGAGGGTCTGGGCACCATGCTGGCCCGGGGCGCGGGCTTTGTCAGGCGGCGGTGCTTTGGCAAAAAGGCCCGCTACCTGCCCGCAAAAAAGGTGCTGGAAGCCCAGAGAGCCGAAATGGCAGAAAAAAATTTTGAAAACTGCCAACTTTCGACGATGCAGTGTGGGGGATATCGTAAGGGAATATCAGGAGAAATATCAACACATCGTATACAAAAAGATCGAAAACAAGGGCATTGCGGCCAACACCAACGCCGCCGCTGAACTGGCATCGGGGGAATATCTGGCGCTGGCCGACCACGATGACATCCTTGCGCCCCACGCCATGTACACCATGGGTCAGGCGATCCGGCAGCTGCGTGAGGCAGGGGAGCCGGACGGCTTCCTGTACAGCGACGAGGCCCTCTTCACCAAAAAGATCGAAAAGCCGCTGGTGGCCCACTTCAAGCCCGATTACGCCCCGGATTACCTGCTCTGCTGCAACTACATCTGCCATCTGGCCGTGTTCCGGCGGGAGCTGTTCGAGCAGGTGGGCGGGGAACGCCCCGAATGTGATGGCAGTCAGGACCACGACCTTTTCCTCCGGCTCATTGAGCAGGTGGGCGGCGCGGCCCATGTGCCGCAGGTGCTCTACTACTGGCGGGTGCACGAAGGCTCGACCTCCGGCGGCACTGATGCCAAGCCCTACGTTGCCAAAGCGGCAAAGAAGGCGCTGGCCGACCATCTGGAGCGCACCGGCCGCACCGGTACCATAGAGGATGGCCTGTACCCCACCACCTATCGGGTCAGGTGGGACATTGTGGGGGAGCCGAAGGTGAGCATCCTCATCCCCAACAAGGATCACACCGAGGATCTGGAAAAGTGCCTGCAGAGCATCTGGAAAAAGACCACCTGGGACCGGTTCGAGGTCATCATCATCGAGAACAACTCCACAGACCCGGCTACCTTTGCCTATTACGAGAAGGCCCGGCAGCGGTACGATGGCCTGAAGGTGGTCACCTACCCGGACAAGGGCTTCAACTTCTCGGCCATCAACAACTTTGGCCGGAGAGCGGCAGAGGGCGACTACCTGCTGCTGCTCAACAACGATGTGGAAGTGGTAAACGGCGACTGGCTCACGGAACTGCTCCGGCAGTGCGCCCACCCCGGCGGCGCGGCGATCTGCGGTGCCATGCTCTGGTACCCGGATGAGACCATCCAGCACGCCGGGATCGTGACCGGTCTGGGCGGCTACGCGGGCCACAGCCACAAGTATAAGAAGAAGGGCGGCAGCGGCTATCTGTTCCGCACCTCTACCGTGCAGGACTTCTCCGGTGTGACCGGTGCCTGCCTGCTGGTAAAGACCGCCGTCTATGACGAGATGCACGGGCTGGACGAGCAGTTTGCCGTGGCCTTCAACGATGTGGACTTCTGCCTGCGGGTGCGGGATGCGGGCTACCGCATTGCCTGGACCCCCTACGCCGAGCTCATTCACTATGAGAGCAAGAGCCGGGGCGGGGATGAAAAGACCCTGTTAAGGCGGCCCGCTTTGCGGCGGAACAGCAGCGGCTCTACACCATCCACGGCAAGGAAAATATTCTGGATGACCCCTACTACAACCCCAACCTGACCCGTGACCGGGAGGATTTTTCGGAGAGTGACGATCTGCGCAGGTTGAAAGAGGGCAGGGTAACGGTAAGATTCCGGGGAGGTACCCTCCAATGAACATCAAGGGACACTTTGAGACCATCACCCGGCATAAACTGCTGGTGATGAAGTATTGCTTTGAATGCGGCCTTTATCGGCAGGGCCTGACCCATGACCTGAGCAAGTACAGCCCCACCGAGTTCATCCCGGGCTGCATCTACTATCAGGGCGACCACAGCCCCAACGAGGCAGAGCGCGCCGCCCGGGGCTATTCCTCGGCATGGCTCCACCATAAGGGCCGCAACAAGCACCATCTGGAATACTGGATCGACTACACAACCAACAAATCCGGCCTGGGCGGCATGAAAATGCCCCTGCGCTATGTCTGCGAGATGGTCTGCGACCGCGTGGCGGCCAGCCAGATCTATCTGGGCGACAAGTACACCGACGCATCCCCGTGGCAGTATTATGAACGAAGCAAGGATCACTACCTGCTCCACCCCGAGACCCGTGCGCTGCTGGAAAAGCTGCTGATGATGGTCCGGGATCTGGGGCAGGAGCGCACCTTTGCCTACATAAGATTCCTGCTCGGGTGTGAAGATAACGATTAAATAAAATCAAGGAGGCATTGCAATGAAACGTTTCAAAAAAGTTCTGGCACTTGTTCTGGCCGGTGTTCTGGCACTGGCAATGCTGACCGCCTGCGGAGAGACCGCTGATCCGGATAGCATAATGCCGGAGGACGGTACTCCCGAAGTGGTGATGACCGTGAATAACATGGCTGCCAATAAGGGTCTGGGCCAGGTTGAGTACAGTGCAAAGTACAGCGCAGTGACGAAGGCTCTGCTGGAGAACTGGCTGGAGTATACCAATAACAAGATCAATAACACGACCTACTGGGAAATTACCGTAAGATCACTGCTGAACTGGGCAGTGTGAAGATTGTGGTTGGCATGACCAAAGATTACCGTCCCATCACCAGTGATTATAACCCCGCTTCCAAGACCAGCTTCAAGTATGATTCGCTGTTCAAAGACGAGAGCGCATTCAATCTGGCTGAAAAAAGATCGGCGTTGCATACGTTACCACTTCTAACGGCACTGTCTATCAGGCGGTCTGCCTGTTCGACGTGAACTGAGCGTTCCACAAGGCCAAAAAACCATAAAGCATAAAGATCCCCCGGAGGGCGGCGTGGGCCGCTTTCCGGGGGATCTTGTTTGTCAGAGAAACTGCTTACTGCTCGTTCTCGTAGATCTTAATATAGTGGGGGGCGTTTCTGTCCTGCACAAAGAGAAGCGTGCAGGTGAGTGCGGCGGCTAAGAACGTGAAGATGGCAAGCAGAGCTTTGAGAAATTTCATCGTATCCGATCCTCCTTGGCGGGCATGGCCCGGTCGTTCAAATGCGGAGCAGGGGACGTTCCGCAGGGTCATTAAAAACAGTATACCATAATCCCGGTAGAAAGGCAAACGGTAGTAAAGTTGCGTGAAGTTGGTGGTTGTTAATAAAAAACAATTGGTTAGATACGACTAATCGTCGAAAATGGCAAAGAAAATTAAGGAATTTGCATCATTTTCGTGTTGTTGTCGTTGAACTTCCGTCCCCAAAATGATACAATAAGCGTGTTAAGCAGCTGCTGTCCCTGTCGGAGTGCGTCCGCATGAAGGCAGGGGGAGCAATTCAAGCAGAATGGGGGATTTATTCCATGTTGAACAAGCTGAAACGTGCGGCGCTTGGCGCGCATACGCCGCATGACAAGGCAACCGCTGCAAGCAAACCAGTTCCGATGCCTCTGCCCGCGCAGGTACGCATCCTGATGAGCCAGCACATCGGCGCTCCGGCGAAAGCCCTGGTCAAAAAGGGCGACGAAGTGTTTGTTGGCACTAAGATCGGCGAGGCAGGCGGTTTTGTCTCTGCAAATATCCACTCCAGTGTTTCTGGTACCGTGGCCGCTGTGGAACCCTTCCGTCTCTCCAATGGCCGGATGTGCGACTCTGTTGTCATCAAGACCGATGGCAAGCAGACCGTGGACCCTGCCGTGAAGGCACCCGAGGTTACCGACAAGGCCAGCTTCCTGGCAGCCGTGCGTGAGTGCGGCCTGGTGGGTCTGGGCGGCGCAGGCTTCCCGACCGATGTCAAGCTGCAGCCCAAGCAGACCGTGGACACCCTGCTCATCAACGCTTCCGAGTGTGAAGTCTGGCTGACCAGCGACACGCAGGAGATGCTGAACTGCAGCGATGACATCATCCGCGGCATCGAGGCCGTGCTGAAGTACACCGGCATCCCGAAGTGCATCATCGGCATTGAGAACAACAAGCCCGAGTGCATCGAGCTGTTGAACCAGAAGACCAAAGACAAGCCCGCCATCGAGGTCAAGGCACTGCCCAGTGTTTACGGCACCGGTGCAGAGCTGATCCTGATCGAGAAGTGCCTGGGCCGCGAGGTGCCGCATGGCGGTCTGCCCGCAGATGCAGGTGCCATCGTGATGAACGTGACCTCTGTTTCTACCCTGGGCAAGTACCTGGCTACCGGTATGCCGGTGGTCAGCCGCTGCATCACCGTGGACGGCGATGCCTGCGCAAAGCCCCAGAACCTGATCGTCCCCGTGGGCACCGCCTATGAGGATGTGCTGAATGCTGCCGGCATCAAGGTCGGCGTCGAGCTGGGCAAGGTGGTGGCCGGCGGTGCCATGATGGGCCCCGCTGTGGAGAACCTGAGCTACCCCACCACCAAGACGACTTCCGGCCTCATCATGCTGAGCGCCGCTGCCGCCGAGCCCCCGCAGGTGAACCCCTGCATCCGCTGCGGCCGCTGCGTGGAGTACTGCCCCATGGGTCTGGAGCCCGTGGAGGTCAACCAGGCTTACGCTGCCCGCGATGTTCAGGAGCTGGGCAAGCTGCATGTTGATTACTGCTTCAACTGCGGCTCCTGCACCTTTGTCTGCCCGGCAAAGCGCCCCTGCACCCAGATGATGGGCCTGGCAAAGGCGTTCTACCTTGGTGAAATCAAAAAAGGAGGCAATAAGTAATGGATACGAAGCTTATTGTTTCGGCTTCCCCGCACATGCGCAGTGAGGAAACGACCCAGAGCCTGATGGCCAACGTGATCGTTGCCCTGTGCCCCTGTGTGGTGGCCTCTGCAATCATCTTTGGCGCGCGTGCCCTGCTGGTCACCGCAGTGTCCGTTGTGGCATGCGTGGCCTTTGAGTGGCTGTACTGCAAGCTGCTGAAGAAGGCAAACCCCATCAGCGATCTGTCCGCTGTGGTCACCGGCATCATTCTGGCCATGAACGTGCCCGTGGGCATGCCCATCGGCCAGCTCATCATCGGCGACCTGGTTGCCATCATCGTGGTCAAGCAGCTGTTCGGCGGCATTGGCATGAACTTTGCAAACCCTGCACTGGTCGGCCGTATCGTGCTGTTCATCAGCTTTGCCGGTTCCATGAACAATTGGGTGTTCCCCGATGCAGCGGTTGACCAGCTGTCCAGCGCTACCCCGCTGGCTGTGGCTGACACCAGCAAGCTGAGCCTGCTGGATCTGTTCATGGGCGTGCACGGCGGTGTTCTGGGCGAGACCTGCGCTCTGGCCATCCTGCTGGGCCTGATTTATATGGTGGCCACCAAGACCATCAGCATCGCCATCCCCGCTTCTTACATCGGCAGCATGTTTATCTTCTACCTGATCTCCACTGGCAGCCTGCACGGCGCACTGGTCGGCATCCTGTCCGGCGGCCTGATGTTTGGTGCTGTGTTCATGGCAACGGACTACGTCACCAGCCCCTTTACCCTGAAGGGCAAGCTGATCTACGGCCTGTGCCTGGGCATCGTCACCTTCGCCATCCGTCAGTGGGGCAGCTACGCCGAGGGCGTTTCCTTCGCGCTGCTGTTTATGAACCTGTGGGTCCCCTTTATCAACGATTGGACCCGTCAGACTCCTTACGGCTATGTTAAGCCTGCAAAGAAAGCAAAGGAGGGTGCTGGCAAATGAATAAGAATTCTTCCTGGGAGACCAGTGTAAAGCCTGTTGTTGTGCTGAGCGTGATCGCACTGATCGTCAGCCTGCTGCTGGCCATGGTCAACTCCTTTACGGCTCCCATCATTGAGGATAAACCAGAAGGCCGCAACGCTGGCTGCCTATGTGGACGTGATGCCCACCGTTTCCAGCGCCTCCGATCTGGAGGAAGTGACCGACTACACCACCGAGAACGTCACCGGTGCCGTGAAGGCCACCGATGGCTCTCTGGCCATCAAGGCTGAGGAAAAGGGGTTTTGACGGCGGCATCCTGTCCGTCATCATCGGCTTCGACACCAACGGCACTGTCACCGGCATCTGGGTGGACGCTTCTACCCAGACCAAGGGCATCGGCTCCAACGTCGCGACCGACAGCTTCCTGGCTCAGTTCGACGGCATGGACGGCACCCAGAACATCACCCTGGGTCAGGGTTACGACGCTTACAGCGGCGCAACGATCTCTTCCAAGGCTCTGTTTGCCGCCATCAACGATTGCATCAACTGCTACAACGAGTTGGCATAAAGGAGGTTGGTAAGAAATGGCAAGCGAAAACAAGTCCAAGGTAAGCATCCTTACCAACGGCATCATCAAAGAAAAACCCCGTTCTGCGTCTGGTTCTGGGCACCTGCTCCTGCCTGGCTGTCACCACGGCCGTTTCCAGCGCACTGGGCATGGGCGCAGCCTTCACCTTCGTGCTGGTCTGCTCCAACATTCTGATCTCGCTGCTGCGCAACGTGATCCCCGCAAAGGTCCATCTGCCCTGCTACATCGTCATCATCGCAGGCTTCGTTACCATCGTCCAGATGGTGATGCACGCCTACATGGACAGCCTGTACACTGCACTGGGCGTGTTCCTGCCCCTGATCGTTGTCAACTGCATCATTCTGGGCCGTGCCGAGATGTTTGCCTGCAAGAACAATGTGGTGGATTCCGCACTGGACGGCATCGGCATGGGCATCGGCTACACCCTCACCGTGGTGCTGATCGCCTCCATCCGTGAGATCCTGGGCAGCGGCACCTGGCTGGGCTTCCAGGTCCTGCCCGAGAGCATGGCCAAGATGAGCATTATGACCCAGGCTCCCGGCGCATTCTTCTGCTACGGCGTGCTGATGGCCGGCTGCGTCTGGCTGGAAGGCAAGCTGGATGCCCGCATCGAGCGCAAGAGCTGCTGCGACCTCGACAACCTGAAGAAGGAGGCAGAATAAGATGTTAGTCAAACTTGCTGCGATCTTCTTCAGCATGATCCTGGTGAACAACTACGTGCTGGTGAAGTTCTACGGTATCTGCCCGTTCCTGGGCGTTTCCAAGAAGTTTGATTCCTGCATCGGCATGAGCGGCGCTGTTATCTTTGTTATGCTGGTGGCAACGGCTGTCACCTTCCCCATCCAGATCTTCGTTTTGAACCCGGCCGACCTGGGCTACCTGCAGACCATCGTGTTCATCCTGGTCATTGCCGTGCTGGTGCAGTTCATTGAGATCTTCCTGAAGAAGTATGTTGTTGCACTGTACAATTCTCTGGGCGTTTACCTGCCCCTGATCACCACCAACTGCTGCGTGCTGGCCGTGACCATTCTGGTCGTGGACGACTACGGTGCAGACGTTGCCACCCTGGGCTTTGCTGCAGCCTACATCGAGGCTCTGGTCTGCGCTGTGGGCGCAGGCGTGGGCTTCATGCTGGCCATGGTCATGTTCAGCGGTGTGTGCAAGCGCGTGGAGGCCTGCGATCCCCGGCTCCCTTCAAGGGCCTGCCCATCACGCTGATCGCAGCAGCCATCACCAGCCTGTCCTTTATGGGCTTCGGCGGCCTCGTCGAAAACCTGTTCAACGTGACGCTGTAAGGGAGGAACAGGATTATGAATATTGTATCTGCTGTGATCCTCTGTACCATCGGGCGCGGTCGGCGCGATCATCCTGGTCGCTGCCGCCAAGTTCATGGCGGTCGAGGAAGACCCCCGTATTGAAGAAGTCGCCGGCTGCCTGGCCGGTGCAAACTGCGGCGGCTGCGGTTACGCAGGCTGTGCCGACTACGCCAAGGCTGTCGTCATGGACGGTGTGCCCTGCGACAAGTGCGCCCCCGGCGGCCCCAAGGCTGCCGCCGCCATCGCCAAGATCATGGGCGGCGAGGCCAGCGCTGTGGAGAAGAAGGCCGTGGTCCAGTGCCAGGGTAACTCCGAACACTGCAAGCCCAGCTACGATTATAAGGGCATCCAGACCTGTGCTGCTGCGGCAGCCCTGTACGGCGGCCCCAAGACCTGCACCTTCGCCTGCATCGGCCTGGGCGACTGCACCAAGGTCTGTAAGTTCGACGCCATCCATGTTGTGGACGGCGTGGCCAAGGTGGACAAGGACAAGTGTACCGGCTGCGGTGCCTGCGCCAACATCTGCCCAAGCATGTCATCATGATCGACGCTGCAGGCCCCCGCAAGCCCGTTGTCATGTGTTCCAACCAGGATAAGGGCCCCGTGGCCATGAAGGCCTGCACCACTTCCTGCATTGCCTGCGGCATGTGCGAGCGCACCTGTAAGTTCGACGCCATCCATGTTGTGGACGGCGTGGCCCGTGTGGACTACGACAAGTGCAAGGGCTGCGGTATGTGCGCCCAGAAGTGCCCGAAGAAGATCATCCTCTTCCCGCTGAAGGACGATCCGTATCCCCCAAGCCTGTTGTGAAGCAGGCTCCGGCCGCTGCAAAGGCCCCCCGAAGCCCCCAAGGCTGAATAAGCCGCCCGCCTTTTTATAAGGTATCGCACCGCCCCTGCTGCCCGTCTGGACAGTGGGGGCGGTTTTTGTGCCTGCCCTCTCAGTCAAAGCCTGACGGCTTTGCCAGCCTGGGTTGCGGCTCCCAGCAGTCATTTCGCTGCCGCTCATGCCCTGCTGGCCGCTGCCCCAACAACTCCTCGCTCAATCCGCCACTGGCGGTGGTCGTCGTTGTTGCTCCCAAAGGGGGAGCCAACCCATCTGCGGGGTCAGCGGCAGCTGAAGGCCGGGCCGCAACAGCCTCTCCCTTTGGGAGAGGTGGCAGTGCGATAGCACTGACGGAGAGGGTTGCACAAAAAATTTCAAAAAAATTCCGAAAAAAGTGAAAGGTTTTCCGGGAAAGTGTATTTAAGAATATGGAATGTTAAAAAATCGGCCAACCGGCGGGACAGAGCGGGGCGGCAGCAGCCGTCAACTCTCTGCAATGTCGAAGGTTGTCGAGATAAAAGACTGTATATCGCGTAAATTTTTGCCGGATTTTGGGCGGAAAAAATAATTTTTCTCTGTTGAAAAAACCGCCTGCTCATGCTATAATGGCAATAGAGGATTTTTCTGGTAAAAATAGCCTGTTGAGGAAACCGATATCCAACCAACGTTGGAGATCAGCCTTACAGTTGCAAAAATCTAAAGATGCAGGGAGGGCTCCACTGTGCGGAACAACCACGACAAAAAAACTCATAAGCTTGGGAAGCGTACCATTGCGCTGTGCCTGGCGCTTGCGGTCATCTGCACCTGCCTTGTGCCGGTGTTTGCAACGGAAGGTCTGAGCAGTCCTCAGCTTGAGCAAGAGGTCGCCCGGTCCGCAGAAGGCGGCGAGGACGAAGCTGCCGGTTTCGGCGGGGACGAAGCTGCCGGTTTCGGCGGGGATGAAGCTGCCGGTTTCGGTGGGGACGAAGCTGCCGGTTTCGGCGGGGACGAAGCTGCTGGTTTCGGTGGGGACGAAGCTGCCCGGCCTGTAGAAGGTGACGGGGAAAACCCCGGCGAGGGCGGCCCCACCGTTACGGATTCAGAGTGGGGTACTGTTATTGAGTACGGCACCGACTCCAGCACCGAGACCCAGTGGTCCGGCGAGGACGACGTGGTGACAAAGCCTGATGACGAAGTGGTCGTTTCCGGCGACGAGATCAAAGAGCTGCAGGATATGGTGGTCTACCGCTTCTGGCTGAAGGAGCTGAACACCCTTGACCTGCAGGACATTACCGCTCAGGCACAGATCAACAATATGACGGAGAGCGAGTATCTGGCCCGGAACGGCGAGGTTCTGTGGAACCTGTACTTCATTCAGGCTGTGCCCCGGGCAGAGACCATTGCGGACTACAGCAGCAACATCCAGACCCCCTCCTCCAACCGGGACCCCGAGGGGCTTGCTGCGGCTGTTTGACTACTGGTACACGCTGGACGAGTTTGGCAACCGGGTGCGCCTGAACCTCACCGACCCCACCAGCAACATTCTTGACGACAAGACCACCACCGTGAACGTCTACGCCGCATGGAAGGACGGTACCGTGGGCTCCGATGAGGAAGAGTCCGTGGATCACGAGGATCTGGTGGACAAGAACCCGGTGCCGGTGGATCTGGAAACCAAGGCCTCTGCCTCCTACGAGGACGAGGACGGCAACCTGAAAACCACAACACTGCCGGTGGAGGTGAAAAATCTGCCCTCTGCCGCAGATCACCTGACTGTGACCACCATGGACGATACTTCCATGGAGAACTTCTACAACCTGTATACCGAACAGGGCGGCAAGATGGATGCCTTTATGGGCTTCCAGATCGCTCCCAAGGATGCAGCCGGTAACGTTGTCCAGCCCAATGGCCCCGTGACCGTGACCATCACCGGTCTCGGTGAACTGGGTCTGGATGCCCTTCCCAACGTCAAGGTCCTCCACCAGAAAGCTGACAATACGATCGAGACGCTGGATGCTTCCTATAATAATGGCGTTCTCACCTTCCAGACCACCAGCTTCAGCCCGTTTGTGATCGCTTATGCAGAAGATGAGCAGAAGCCGGAAGATAAAGCAGTAACGGTGGACACGTCGAGTACTGCTGTTAGTGTTATGGCCGGCGCCACGAAGAGAATCGATGGCGGCGGTACCGCGTATGACAATGGGGGCAATTATTATTGGCAGGGGTCGAATCATCAATGGAAGATTGATAGCGGATCGAACAGCAAGGTCAGCATTGTATGCCCTGGTAACGAAAAAAAAAGTAGAGCATACGTTACTGGTTTGCAAGTGGGCGATAATGTTGTGACGCTGACGCATACTTATAAGTATGGGAGATATAAATATAGCGAATCCTATACTATCAGTGTTACTGAAACCAAAGCGGCTATTTATTTCCTGAGCAGTCCGGCCGGTAAGCCTGAGTCCAACGATGCGCAGTACTGGTCTCCGACAACGGATAAGAGTACCTGGCTGGCGGATATTCATGTGGATAATGCAACGTGGGAGCAAATGAACGGAGAGGACAAAAACATTGTCAGCAATGTTGGCAGCTACATTGACAAGTGGCCGAACTCGACGTCTGGCGGTGACAGCTGGGTTCTGGAAAGAAATGGCGTTAATAAAGACGCTTTCGCGGCAATTCTCAACAGCATGTGGGATAATTACAAAACCGACATTGCTAAGGAATTGAATGTTGCTCCTAGTGATTTGAAGAAAAGGACATTTCAAAAATTACGCTGAAGGCATATAAGATTTCGCGTAATAACAGTAATACGGATAACCAGTTCTTCCACATTGACTGCACGATCGATGTTGTATCGGCATCCAGCTTTGCAACGAAGTTCTGGGTGAAATATCCGGGTAATAATGGCACCGATACGGATTATAGACTGGTAGATACCGCTGTCTATCGGCCCAACTCCTGTAAATAATACCAAGGTTGTTGATCAGAAGGATCAGAAGGGAAATATTGCACAATTTAATGGTAAATACGTACCAAGACTGTTGGTATCCGGAGCCATCACCGGCAAAAACCAGGCAAAATCTGACGGATGGCTGGAAGAATGAAGCGGAACTTAACGATGGCATTATGAACCATGGTCAAATGAGCCTATTTCAAATTACAAGACGGTGGCCTGCTGGGCGACCACAACGGTGAGTTCCTTCACGGTTCCATCGGTCAACTGATAAAATTCAAAGAGCGGCGCTGACGTACCATCTGGGATGGTCCATTATAGGTGCTCCATGATGACAACGGAAATTGCAACGTCAAGTTTATGGTTGAGGCGACTGGACAGTCTGAAAAGATAATGCCTTTACCTCTAGATCGCGTGATTATGGCGGCAACGGATGAAGTGTCTATGTGGAAAAAGCTGGAAGAGCTTTACGCCCTGTACGATGCCGCCATCCGCGCCGAGCGCACCCGCTATAACGCCCTGCTGGAAAACGCAGGCGCTGCGGTGAAGCCCGAACCTTCCCGAGAGGAGGCCGCCGCCGATGCACCCGATGGACGATGAAGCCCTGAAGCTGGGCGCAAAGGCGGTGCGGCACCGTCGGCTGGACGCCGAGAACCGGCAGGATCTTGTCAGCCTGCTGGCCCGCATTGCGGTGATCGTGGTGTGTGCCTGGCTGCTGTTCACGCAGGTGTTCCTGCTGACACAGGCCAAGGGCAACAGCATGTTCCCCGCCGTGAAGGACGGCGACCTGCTGATCTGCTACCGGATGCAGAAAACCTACGCAAAAAATGACATCGTGGTCTATACCCGGGACGGCAAGCTCCGGGTGGGCCGCATCCTCGGGCGGGCCGGGGATCTGATCGCACTGGACGACAGCGGCACCCTTGTGGTGAACGGCGCAGTCCAGAGCGGCGAGATCCTCTACCCTACCTACGCAAAGGACGCCCTGACCTACCCCTATACGGTACCGGACAACAGCGTCTTTATCCTTGGCGACTATCGCACACAGTCTGAGGACAGCCGCGATTTCGGCGCGGTGTCCATGGACGACGTGGAAGCGAAGGTAATTACATTACTGCGGCGACGCAGTTTGTAATACAATGGAATGCCGGAAGTGGATTTACCAGCACCCCATTTCTGTGGACGGCGGGATTTGGGCTCGCGGCACAGAGGTCCGTTTTATTTCTTACTTACATTTCTACTTAGGGAGGAACAACGATGAAACTGAAGAAATTCTTCGCTGGTGTCGTGGCTGCCGCCATGATGCTCACCATGGGCGCTACCGCTGCGTTTGCGGCTGAGCCGACTGGTAGCATTACGGTCACTAAGGTTTACAGCCTGACCAATACTACCAACAGTTCTGCATCTACTGAGACTTTCCACTTTACCCCTGAGCAAGGGCGCAAAAATCACTGCAGGCTCCGATAAGGTTACTTATGTGACCAACAGCAACGCAACAACTGTACCGGATTTTCCTGCAAAGTATAATGATATTACTGTGACTTCCATTGCAGGTGGGACTGATCAGACCTTTACAATTAACTATGCAGAGCTGGGGATTACCCGTCCGGGCGTTTATTACTACACCCCTGACCGAGAAGAATGATGACGTTGCAGGTGTGACCTATGCTGATCCTATCATTCTGGTTGTGACCGCTGGCTATAACAGTGATACCGATACGACTCTGAGCTACTGGGGTCAGCTGCATGAAAGTGCTGCATTCGGTACCAAGAATGCAAAGTTCACCACCTACAGCGCAGGCCAGCTGCAGCTGACCAAGACTGTTACTGGTAACATGGGCGACCGTGATTACAAGTTCGGCTTTACTGTGAAGCTGGAGTCTGATAAGCCTGTCAATAGCGCACTGAACCTGAACGGTACTGTGGATAATACCATCAAGTTCACGAAGAATACCGATACTGGCAAGTATGAAGCTACTGTTACCGGCATTGAGCTGAAGAGCGGTGAGACCTACAACCTTTCTAACATTCCTTATGGTGTCACCTATACTGTTTCCGAGAACGACGAGGCCAATGGTAAGCTGACTGTTGGTGAGGGCGATGCAGCAAAGACCTATGAGGTTACCTACACTGCTAAGTCTGCTGATGTCAAGTCCGATGTGATTAAAGCTGGCGTTACCAATAGCTGCGGTGCTACCATCGACACCGGCGTCATCCTGGACAACGCTCCTTACATTGCCCTGCTGGCCATCGTTGCCTTCGGCGGTGTGGCTCTGATCCTGAACAAGCGTCGTCGTGACGAGGAGTAAGCCCTCTCCGTTTTTGCTTCGCAAATCCACTGCCCAGCTTTCAGCTCCCGCTGACCTTTCAGATGCGTTGGCTCGCCCTTTGGGAGAGCTGGCAAAGCCGTCAGGCTTTGACTGAGAGGGTATGCCGCTGATGGCAGGCCCCGACCAATTCGAATTTCACTCAACATTGCTGATACCGGAGGTGGGTGCGATCAACTGGCAAAGAAAAAGCCTTGAGGGCAGCCGACCTTCTGGTCAGCATGGTGGTGGTGCTGTTCCTGTTGACGGCAGGTGCATATTCAGCCTATGCCCTGTGGGACAACTCGCAGGTCTACGCCGCCGCAGATAACGTTCAGGCAGAGCTTCTGCAGTATAAACCCGTGGCCGGTGCCGACAACGGTGCCAGCTTCGAGGAGCTGCGGGCCATTAACCCGGACGTCTGCGCGTGGCTGACTCTGGATAACACCGCCATCGATTACCCGGTGCTCCAGGGCGAGGACAATTTCAGCTATATCAACACCGACGTCTACGGCGATTTCGCACTGGCAGGCAGCATCTTTTGGACAGCTCCTGCTCGGACGACTTCACCGACCCGTACTCCCTTCTGTATGGCCACCATATGGAGGAGAACAAGATGTTCGGCGATCTGGATCTGTACAAGGACGCAGAGTTCTTCGCACAGAACACCACCGGTGAGCTGGTCCTGCCCGACCGTACCTATCAGTTGAAAACTTTTGCATGTCTGCTGGTTCCCGCGTCCGAAAGCTCCATCTTCGAGCCCAGCCGCTGGGACCGCGACCTGCAGGGTCTTTATACCTTCGCACAGGAGAACGCCCTCCATCTGGACGCCGACACCCTTGCCGCCATGCAGGCGGCGGGCAGTGACGCAGGGTGCTGGCCATGTCCACCTGTTCGACCGAATTTACCGATGCACGCACCATTCTTCTGGCGTGGATGATCCCATCCGCGTCAGGCTCGTAAAGGAGAGGATGAAATGAAGTTCCGTAAAATTGCGGCAGCAGTCCTGACGCTCGCGCTGGGATTCTGCCTGTGCCAGCCTGCAGCTTATGCGGCTGAGCAGAAGGCTGAGCTAGACGGGCTTTCGGTTTCCATTCAGTCCACGGGGAAACACCTCTCCCAAAGGAGACTCTGACGGTGGAACTCAAGGCCGAGGGCAACGCCCCCCTGCCTGCTGATGGGATCACCACCCTTGAGATCATGGACGGCGAGACCGCAAAGTTCGGCTCTATCACCTATACAAAGCCCGGTGCCTACCACTACACCGTCACCCAGAAAGCGGGCACGAACTCCCGCGGGGTGTACGATGATACCGTGTACCATGTGGTGGTCACCGCCCTGTGGGAAGACGGCCGGTTTGGCTGTCAGGTCGCGGTCCACACGCAGCCGGACCTGAAGGACACCAAGCGGGAGAGCATCCTGTTCACCAACCGCTATCAGCCGATCACGACCCCCATTGACCCGGATGACCCGTATGATCCGGTGCCGACTCCGCCCGCCCCCACCACGCCGGAAAATCCTGCCCCGGCGGATGCGCGCCCCACGGAGACCCCGACCACCGAGCCTGAGACCCCGGCTGCTCCTGCTCCGGCTGATACGCCGATTCAGGTAGCGGATGCCCGGCCCACCGAGGCCAAGCCCGAAGGTCCCAAGCTGATCCAGACCGGTCAGCTCAACTGGCCTGTTCCGGTGCTGACGGTCAGCGGTCTTGCCCTGCTGGCAGCGGGCGGCTACCTGCTCCACCGCGGCAAGAAGCGCGATGAAAATGCGTAAAGTCACGCCGGGGCTGGTCTGTGTAGTGCTGGGTGTGGTGCTGCTTCTGGCGGCGGGCGGCCTGTACGGCTACAATCGCTACGAAGACGCCCACGCCGGCGCCGAAGCACAGACCGTCGTGGCAGACCTGCAGCAGAAGGTCAGCGAAACGGCTGATACGGGCGCAGAGGCCGACAGCGACCCTCTGGACCCGGAGCTGCCGGTGGTAGAGATCGACGGCAACGAGTACGTTGGCGAGATCTCGATCCCGGCCATCGGCATTGATCTGCCGGTCATGAGCGAGTGGAGCTACCCCCGCCTCAAGATCGCGCCTTGTCGTCAGTTCGGGTCCTCCCGCACCGACGATCTGGTGATCGCGGCACACAATTATGAGTCTCACTTTGGCAAGCTGTCCTCCCTCTCGGAGGGCGACAGTGTGATCTTCACCGACATGGATGGTATCGAGAACCAGTATGTGGTGAGCAAGATCGAGGTCCTGGACCCCCACAGCGTGGAGGAAGTGGAGCACAGCGGCTATGCGCTGGTGCTGTACACCTGCACCTACGGCGGCAAGACCCGCGTCACTGTCTTTTGTGATCGTGCATCGTAATGGCTGAAATAAAACTCCCGGTTCCGCTTGGAACCGGGAGTTTTTTTGTTATGTCGGCTTTTGTTTTACTGCTTTTTCCAGCGCCGCATCACGCCCATGCCCAGGGCAAAGGGCCGGTGTGGACGGCAATGGTGCAGCCGATCTGCAGCAGGCCCACCTCGCACTCGCAGGCGGGATAATTGGCCCGCAGGGCAGCGCGGGTCTGCATCCAGAGCCGCTTGCCCTCGTCGGCATCGTAGCCGTAGCCCACCGTGATGCTGTAATCATCGGGGGTGCCGTTGTGGCTGTCCAGATACCCCATCAGGAGTTCCAGCGCCTTCTCGAAGCTTTTCTGGCGGCCGCGCGCTACGCCGGCCGAGAAGATCTCGCCCTCCTTGAACAGGATCATGGGCTTGATGCCCAGAATGTTGGCGGCCCGGCCGGCGGCCTTGCCGATGCGCCCGCCCTTGATGAGGTAGTCCAGGTTGCCCACCGTGAAGAAGATCTGGTTGGTGATCTTCTCGGCTTCCAGCCAGACCACGGCTTCTTCCAGCGAGCAGCCTGCGTCCCGCATGGCCACCGCGTTCTCCACCATGATGGATTCGGTGACGGTGGCGGCGGAGGTGTCCAGCACCTCGATCTTTGCCGCGGGGAAGTCCTCCAGCACCAGCTCCCGGGCGTTGCGGGCACTGCCCACGCAGCCGCTCATCTTGCTGGTGAAGCAGAGGCAGAGCACCGGGCGGCCCGCCTCGGCGTGTGCCCGGAACGCGGTCTCATAATCCTCCAGCGAGGGCAGGCTGGTCTTGGGGTAGGCGGTGGGGTTGTCTACCATGAACTGGTAGAAATCCCGCACGGCGATCTCCTTGCCCTCCTTGCGGTAGTGTTCGCCGTCCAGCGAGACGTAGAAGGGGATGACCTCGATGTTCAGCTTTGCGGCGGTCTCCGGGGTCAGGTCGCAGGCGCTGTCCGTGATGATATCAAACATAGTCACGCTTCCTTTTCATAGCGGTCATAGCGGCGGGTCCGACAGAACGATCAGACGGTGTGGTGGATATAGGCCTCACGCTCGGCACCCACGGAGATGTAGGTGATCTTGCAGCCGACGGCCTTTTCCAGATACTCCACATAGTTGCGGGCTTCCTGGGGCAGGTCCTCCCACTTGCGGGCGGCGGTGATGTCGCAGTGCCAGCCGGGCAGGTACTCCACCACGGGCTGTGCGGTGTCCAGAGCCTCGCCCATGGGGAACCGGGTGGTCACGGTGCCGTCGCTGAGCTTGTAGCCGGTGACCATGGGGATCTTTTCCATGTAGTCCAGCACGTCCAGCAGGGTCAGGGCGACTTCGTCGCAGCCCTGGCAGAACACGCCGTAGCGGCTTGCCACCAGGTCGATGGGGCCCACACGGCGGGGACGGCCGGTGGCGGCACCGTACTCATGGCCGGCTTCCCGCAGAGCGTGCTTCTCGTCCTCGGTCATGGCCAGCTCGGCAGCAAAGGGGCCGTCGCCCACGCAGGAGGAGTAAGCCTTCATCACGCCGATGCTGTTGGTCAGCTTGTGGCCCGGGATGCCTGCGCCGATGGGGGCGTAAGCGCCGATGACGTTGGAAGAGGTGGTGTAGGGGTAGATGCCGAAGTCGATGTCGCGCAGAGCGCCCAGCTGGGCTTCGAACAGCACCTTTTGCCTGCGGCATCTGCATCGGCCAGATACTGGCCCACGTCGCAGATGTAATCCTTGAAGATGGCGGCATACTTCTCCAGCCATGCCCACATCTCATCCACGCTGATGGGGGCGGCGTTGTAGCTGCCCTCCATCACCAGATTCTTGGAGTCCACCATGGTGACCAGGCGCTTGCGGACCGAATCGTCCAGGTGCAGCAGGTCGCCCATGCGCAGGGTCTTCTTCATGTACTTATCGCCGTAGGCGTAAGCGATGCCCGCTTGGTGGAGCCAACTGTGCGCCGGTCTTGGACAGACGGGCCTCTTCCAGACCGTCCTGATCGACATGGTACGGCATGGTGATGGTCGCACGGTCGGAGATCTTCAGGTTGTCGGGGGTGATGGAGATGCCCTGCTCGCGCAGCTTGCTGATCTCACCGTCCAGATGATGCGGGTCGATGACCATACCGTTGCCCATCACGCAGACGATGTTGGGGCGCAGGATGCCGGAGGGCAGCAGGTTCAGCACGAACTTGCCCCGCTCGTTCTTCACGGTGTGGCCTGCATTGTTGCCGCCCTGATACCGTGCAACGATGTCATACTCCTGGCTGATCAGGTCGACCATGCGGCCCTTGCCCTCATCGCCCCAGTTGATACCCGTAATTGCAGTAAGCATAATAAATGACCTCTTTATCTTTTGCTCAGAAGACAGCCTTTTCCGTGCGCTTTGCCCGGGATACGCCACCTTGGGAATCTGTGCCGCCACAGGCCCGTGCCCATAACGATACAATTATAGTATAGCACGAACTGCGGCATAAAAAAAAGCCGCAGTTTTTCTCGCAATTCCGCCAGGCGCTCCGCTTCGTGATGCTGCTTTAGTTCTTCTTCCCCAGCTTGGCATGGTGCCATCCGGCTCTTTGATCGAGGTGTTGTTCAGCTGGGCGCGCAGGCTGGCGCGCACCGTCCGCAACATACTCCTGCCGCAGGGCCTGCTGCTCGGTCTTCTCGGCCTCGGTCAGGCCGGCGGTCTTGCTCTTTTTGCCAGCTCGTTGATACGGGCGATTTTTCGTTTGTCATCGAAGTTCTCCTATTAGAAAAATGTGATATAATATGACCGGGATGCAATTCCGGCAGATGCGGCTCTTTTGATAACAGCAGGATGAGTGCCATTTGAATCAAAGCAACTAACAAAGGATGAAACCGATGGACAAAACAGTTGAAAACAGCAGATGGACGAAGTGTTGTCCGCAGCGGCCCCGGCTGCTGCTCCACGCCTGCTGCGGGCCCTGCTCCAGCGCAGTGCTGGAAAAGCTGTGCCGGTATTTTGAGATCACCGTCCTCTACTACAACCCCAACACCTGGCCTGCCGAAGAATACTACCGCCGGGGCGAGGAGCTGAAAAAGTTCGTGGCGCAGGCGCACCCGCTGGGGGTCACCGTGGTGGAGGACCGTTACGACCCGCAGGAGTTCTACACCGCCGTGGCCGGGCTGGAACAGGAGCCGGAGCGGGGTGGGCGGTGTACTGTCTGCTACCGCCTGCGGATGCGCCGGGCGGCACAGTACGCAAAGGGACACGGCTTTGATTGGTTCACCACCACGCTCTCCATCAGCCCCCACAAGGATGCTGCCCGCATCAATGCCAATCGGGCAGGAGCTTGAAGCCGAATACGGCATCAGGCACCTGCCCTCGGATTTCAAAAAGCAGAACGGCTACCTGCGCTCCCTCCAGCTTTCGGAGGAGTACGGCCTGTACCGTCAGGATTACTGCGGGTGCGAGTTCAGCGCAAAGGCGAGGGGAACCTCTGAACCGCTCATCGCCTGGCTGCCGCGCCAAGAGGTGGCATTGCACCGCAATGACGGAGGATCATTCTGGACACCAGAATTGGAAAGATGATCAGCCCCACGCAGGGGCACGATGTTGCCATACCAACAGCAAGACCCGGCCCTTGCCGATGATCCACGGCATGAGGATGGCTCCGCTGGAAGCGGCGGGCAGCATGATGCCCATGCTGGTGACGCTGGTCATCTTCCCGGCGCTGGCCACGGCGGTGGGGTTCATCCCCGCCATGGCAAAGGCAAAGGCGAACAGCAGCAGGATGGCTGCCCAGCTGGCTGCGGGCCTGCATCAGGGCGATGTAGAAAACGGTGCAGGTGGCGGCCATCACCACCATGGCCTTGCGGGGCTGCCGGAAGGGAACACAAAGGCGATGAGCAGGCGGCCGATCGAGGGTGGCACCCCACATCACGGTGACGGTGTAGGCCGCCAGCGTACCCGCAATGATGCCGCTGCCCTTGAAGTAGGTGACCATCCAGCCCACAACGCTCTGCTCGGCGGCGTTCTGGCAGAACAGCAGGCCGGTGAGCAGCCAGAACCGGCCCGGAGCGCAAAAAGCTCCAATCGGTGGGCTTTTTGGCCTTGGCACGGCCTGCCATGGGGGTGAACAGGTATACCAGCCAGAGCACCAGACCCAGCGCTGCCAGTGCCAGCACGGCCAGCGTGGTGCTGACCCTGGCCGCGGCAGAGATCAGAAAGGGGCAGAGCAGGGCACCGCAGGCGTAGCAGGCGTGCATGGTGTTCATGCCCCGGGTGCGGTCTGCAGAGTTGCCGCTGACAAGGATGGTGCAGGTGTTCAGGACACTGCCCTTGGCAATGCCCACAATGAAGAAGGCCAGCACCAGCAGAATGGGCAGGCCGGTCAGGCCCATCAGGCCGTAGCCCACCGCATAGCCGATGGTCAGCAGCAGGACGCTTGGCTTTCATGCCCATTTTTCCCACCAGCGCACCGGCCAGCAGGCCCGCCAGCAGGTTGCCGATGCTCAGCAGGCTGAGCAGGGTGCCGGTCATGCCGTAGGCAAAGCCGTATTCTTCCTGCAGCAGGCTGACCACCACACCGCTGGAAATGGTGCAGATGCCGCTGAAAAAAAGAAGGTGACGAAGCCCGCGTTCCGCAGGCGGGTGTTCCGTTGTTCCATGGGATTCTCCTTGCAGTATTCGGGGGCGCAGTGCCCGTAGTTGCTTTTATTAAAGCATATTCTGGTCAGAAAGCAAGGGATGTTGAGCCAACAGAAGCAAAATCAGCGCCCAGTGGAAGCGCCCTGCCGTTCGGTGGGGGGCGCTTCTGTATTTTATTTTGCGTCTCCTATTGACAATGATCGAATCGTGCGTTATGATATTGTACGGCATCAAACAGTTCCAAAGGAAAACAATCCTGTCACAAACAATTCAAAAGGGAAACCATTATGCACGATGAAAGCACCAAGCAACCCTGCTGCAACCCCCATGGGAGCCGCCGCAGGTCATCCCGGCACAGGTGCGCCGGGTGAACAACCTGATCTTCCGCAAGATCAACCAGTTCCACCGGGAGAACAACGTGGACAACGTGACCCCCATGCACGACTGGATCATGAGCTACCTCTACTGGCACAAGAACGACCCCGTGTACCAGCGCGATATCGAACGGGAGTTCTCCATCACACGCTCGACCGTGACGAACATCCTGCAACTGATGGAGCGCAAGGGCTACATCGAGCGCCAGAGCGTGCCGCAAGATGCCCGGCTCAAACGGCTGATCCTGACGGAAGAGGGGGTGCGCGTCCATGAAAAGACGATGCTCTCCCTGCACCAGACCGATGAGTTTGTGGCCGGATTGCTGACGGAAGAGGAAAACGCAGAGCTTCTGCGGTTACTGAACAAGCTGCGCAAGGGGCTGGAATGACCCCTGCAAATAAACTTCAGGAGGATTACAACAGATGATCAAAAAACTTGTGTCACATCTGGGCGAGTACAAGCGCGCCGCGATCCTGACACCGATCCTATCTGCTCTGGAAGCCATCATGGATGTGCTGCTGCCCACCATCATGGCCTTTATCATTGACCAGGGCATTGAAAAGGGCGATATGAACGCCGTTGTCAAGTACGGCCTGCTCACCTTCCTGGTGGCGGCCATTGCCCTGCTGCTGGGCGTGCTGGCCGGCAGGTTTGCCGCCACGGCATCCACCGGCTTTGCAGGCAACCTGCGCGATGCGATGTATGAGAACATCCAGCATTTCTCGTTCTCCAACATCGACAAGTATTCCACGGCCGGTCTGGTCACCCGTATGACCACCGACGTGACCAACCTGCAGAACGCGTTCCAGATGATCGAGCGCATGTGCGTGCGTGCCCCGTCCATCTGGTTTTCGCGCTGATCATGGCCTCCATGATCAGCCGCTCGCTGACCATGGTGTTCCTGGTGGCGATCGTGTTCCTGGTGGCAGTGCTGGCAGGCATTATGGTTCCCACCTTCGGCATCTTTGACAAGGTGTTCAAGAACTACGATAACCTGAACGCCTCCGTGCAGGAGAATGTCTCGGCCATCCGCGTGGTCAAGAGCTTTGTCCGGGAGCACTTTGAGAACGAGAAATACACCAAGGCCTGCGAGAGCCTGTACAAGCAGTTCGTCCACGCCGAGAGCCGCCTGAGCTTCAACAATCCCGCCATGCTGGTCTCTGTGTACGGCTGCAACATCGCCCTGAGCTGGTTCGGCGCACATTATGTCCTGAACGGTGCGCTCACCACCGGCCAGCTGAACGCCCTGTTCGGTTACATTATGAACATCCTGATGGCCCTGATGATGCTGAGCATGGCCTTTGTGATGATCGCCATGTCCGCCGCTTCTGCCCGCCGTATCGTGGAAGTGCTGGATGAGACCACCGACCTGCCCGCCCCCAAGGCACCGGTGCAGCAGGTCAGGGATGGCGGCATCGAGTTCGAGCATGTTACCTTTAAATATAAGCACGGCTCCGGCCAGCCTGTCCTGAACGATGTTACCTTCAGCATCCGGCCGGGCGAGACGGTGGGGATCATCGGCGGCACCGGCAGTGCAAAATCCAGCCTGGTGCAGCTGATCCCCCGCCTGTATGATGCCGAGACCGGTTCTGTCAAGGTGGGCGGCGTGGACGTTAAGGATTACAGCCTGGATGTCCTCCGCCGGGAGGTCTCCATGGTGCTGCAGAAGAACGTTCTGTTCAGCGGCACCATCCTCGACAACCTGCGCTGGGGCGATGAGAACGCCAGCGAGGAAGAGTGCATCCGGGTGGCCAAGCTGGCCTGCGCCGATGAGTTCATCGAGCGCTTCCCCGACAAGTACAATACCTGGATCGAGCAGGGCGGCTCCAACGTGTCCGGCGGCCAGAAGCAGCGCCTGACCATTGCCCGCGCGCTGCTGCGCAAGCCCAAGGTGCTGATCCTGGACGACAGCACCAGCGCCGTGGATACTGCCACCGATGCCAAGATCCGCAAGGCCTTCCGGGAGGAGATCCCCGGTACCACCAAGATCATCATTGCACAGCGCATCTCCTCCGTGCAGGATGCAGACCGCATCCTGGTGCTGGATAACGGCCAGATCAACGGCCTGGGCACCCACGAGGAGCTGCTCAAGACAAACAAGATCTATCAGGAAGTTTACAACAGCCAGACCCAGGGCGGCGGCGATTTTGACAAGCAGGGAGGTGAGCAGTAATGGCACAGGTGAAAGAAGTAAAGGGCCCCGGCCCCCGTAGGATGGGCGGCCCCAAGCCGAAGGTCGAGAACCCGGGCAAGCTGCTCAAGCGGATCATGGATGAGGTGTTCAAGCACTATCTGCCCCACTGCATCCTTGTGCTGGTCTGCATCATCGTCAGCGCGCTGGCAAATGTGCAGGCAAGCCTTTTCCTCAAGACCCTGATCGATGATTACATCGTCCCCATGACCAAGCAGGCCACGCCGGACTTCAGCCCGCTGGCAGGCGCACTGGTGCGCATCGGCTGCATCTATGCCATCGGCGTGCTGGCCGCATGGCTCAACGCCCGTATCATGGTCAACGTGACCCAGGGCACCCTGCGCAACCTGCGTGTCCAGCTTTTCACCCACATGGAAAGCCTGCCCATCCGGTATTTTGACTCCCACCCCACGGCGACATCATGTCGGTGTACACCAACGATGTGGACACCCTGCGCCAGATGATCAGCCAGAGCATCCCCCAGCTGGTGTCCAGCGCCATCACCATCGTGTCCGTGTTCACCAGCATGTGCCTGATGAGCTGGCAGCTCACCGTTGTCACCATGCTGATGGTGACCCTGATGCTGTTCTGCTCCAAGAAGATCACTTCCATGAGCGGCAAGTACTTTGTGGCCCAGCAGAAGGATCTGGGTAAGGTGAACGGCTACATCGAAGAGATGATGGAGGGCCAGAAGGTCGTCAAGGTATTCACCCACGAGCAGAAGGCTCTGGATGGCTTCCGGCAGCTGAACGATAAGCTGAAGGAAAGCGCCGAGCAGGCCAACAACTACGCCAACATCATCATGCCCGTTACCGCACAGCTGGGCAATATCAGCTATGCAGTCTGTGCTCTGGCGGGCGCAGCCATGGCCGTTGGCAATGTCGGCGGCATGACCCTGGGTACCGTGATGGCCTTCCTGAGCCTGAACAAGAGCTTCAATATGCCCATCAGCCAGGTGTCCATGCAGGCCAACAGCGTGATCATGGCACTGGCCGGTGCGGAGCGTATCTTCAAGATGATGGACGAGACCAGCGAGGCCGACGAGGGCTATGTCACCCTGGTCAACGTCAAGTATGGCAAGGATGACGAGCTGGTGGAGACCACCGAGCGCACCGGCATCTGGGCCTGGAAGCATCCCCACCACGACGGCACCACCACCTACCACAAGCTGGCGGGCGACATCACCTTTACCGATGTCGATTTTGGCTATGTGCCGGAAAAGACTGTTCTGCACGGGATCAACCTCTATGGCCGCCCGGGCCAGAAGATCGCCTTTGTCGGCTCCACCGGTGCCGGCAAAACGACCATCACCAACCTGATCAACCGCTTCTACGATATCGCAGACGGCAAGATCCGGTATGATGGCATCAACATCCGCAAGATCAAAAAGGACGACCTGCGCCGCTCTCTGGGCATCGTTCTGCAGGATACCCACCTGTTCACCGGCACGGTCATGGAGAACATCCGCTATGGCCGCCTGGATGCCACCGATGAGGAGTGCATTGCTGCCGCAAAGCTGGCCAATGCCGATGGCTTTGTCAAGCGTCTGCCCGATGGCTATAACACCATGCTGACCAACGACGGCGCAAACCTGTCGCAGGGGCAGCGCCAGCTGTTGGCCATTGCCCGCGCCGCGGTTGCCGATCCCCCGGTGCTGATCCTGGACGAGGCGACCTCCTCCATTGATACCCGCACCGAGGCACTGGTCCAGCGGGGCATGGACGGCCTGATGTATGGCCGCACCAGCTTTGTCATTGCCCACCGCCTGTCTACCGTCCGCAATGCAGACTGCATCGTGGTTCTGGAGCAGGGCCGCATCATCGAGCGCGGCAGCCACGACGAGCTGATCGCCAAGAAGGGCAAGTATTACCAGCTCTACACCGGTAATCTGGCTGAAAATTAAAGAAAAATCGTAAAAAACGGAGCCGCTGTACAAAATGATATGCAGCGGCTCCGTTTATTTTCAATTTGTTCAAATTCCTCACAAAGAAACTCCATTTTTATCCGGTACAATAAGGGTGCAGTCAGGGAGGAACAGAAAACATCCTCCCAAGATGCCATGCAGGCAATGAAAACCGCGCATCTCCGGCAGAAGCCGGGCGGCGCGGCCCCTTTAAAAAACACTGTCCCCTGCTGATGCGAGGCAATAGCCAAGGCGGCGGACAGACTACCAACCATCTCCTGACAGCCGCAAATGTTTGGGAGTTCTCATACACAGCCAGCGCCGCTTTCTCCTCCTTTCCACGGCGCTGGCTGTTTTTGTTTGGCTACGGATTAAACCTCTCAGTCTCGCTTCGCTCGCCAGCGTACGGGTTGCGGCTCCCAGCGTCCGCTTCGTGCAAAGTTTTGCACGCGCGTCCTGCTGGCCGCTGCCCCAACAACTCCTCCCTGCTTCCGCCACTGGCGGCGGTCGTCGTCGTTGCTCTAGTAGGGGAGCCCTTGGCATTCCGTTGTGTTTGCATCGTTACTCAGTAACTGTTCTAGTACATGCTCCCTTTAACCGTGGCAAATCGATTACATGAATCCCCATCTTTTCCATCCGATACAAGACCAGAGCGGGGCTCTGGTCTTTTTTGCGGCAGAAGCCATAACATTGCGTGTAAAGGCGAGAATCCTGTCCTTTTGTAGAAAAGATCAGCTGCACATGGCCGGTGAACAGGGCAAACAGGGCTGTGCGCAGCTCCCGGGAGCCGAAGAGGAGGAGCAGGTCGCTCTCCTCTAAAAAGAGAACGTCTGCCCGGTCAAGAAACTGCAGGGCGGTCTGGCGCAGGGCCTCCCGCTGCGGCCAGTAGGGCGCGGCCTGCGCCAGCCGGGGAAGATAGCAGCAGAGCGCCCCGGCATCCCGGGCGGCGGCAAGGGCCTCGAGGTGGGCCAGCCGCAGGGGGGCTGTCCACCAGCCCGGCGGAGGAAAAGCAGAAGGCAGAGGAGCCCCGGAACGGGGCGGCCTCCAGCTGTTCCGGCCTAAGGGCCAGTCCGGCGGTGTGGGCACGGTAGGGCAGAGCGGTGTCCTCTCCGGTGAACACCACCGGCGTGGGGAAGGCATCCGTGAAGCAGAGCAGGGAACAATCCACACCATCCCGGGCAAGCCGGGCCGCCAGCTTGCGGCCAAAGGGGTCGGCTCCCAGCTGGGCCAGCAGAGCCGCCTGCCCGCCCAATGCGGCGTACTGGCGGCAGAAGCCTGCGCCCCAGCCGCCGGTCTGCGCCCGGAATGTCTCCGTCAGCTCCGGAGCCGTGGCGGCGTTCAGCTCCAGCCAGACTTCGCCCAGACACAAAACGGACATGTGCACCCCCTCCCTCCGCAAATAAAAATCGGGTTACAGTATACACGATTTGCCCACCGGATGCAACCGATCCGGGGTGAATCCTGACGGAATAAAAGTGCCTGCGGGCAGGAACAATCCGATTTTACAAAGACCACCTGTTTTTTTACCAATGCCTGTTTTTCATTGCCCAAGGTTTACCTAAGATTTGCCTTACCATGGTTTCCTCTCTTTCTCCGAACGGGTACAATAGAACCGTTCCCAAGAAACATTGCAACAGGGCCCGGGAGGGCTCAGGATAAGAGAGGAATTATCGTATGAAAGAACATAAAATGTCCCGCCGCAGCTTCCTGAAAGTGGGTGCTGTGGCATCTGCCGCCGGTCTGATGACTGCTGCCCCTGTGGCTGCAAACGCTGCCGCTCCGGCTGCTTCCACCGCAGCTGACGAGGAGAACTGCGTTGGCCTGTTCCAGAAGAAGCCCAAGTACATCTTCCTGTTCATCGGCGATGGCATGGGCACCGCCCAGATCCAGTCTGCCCGGTTCTATCAGGGCACTGTCACCAACAACGGTGCCATCACCGAGGCAGAGCTGAGCTTTTACCCAGTTCCCGGAGGTGGGCAGCGTGACCACCTACGACAGCACCTCCTTCTGCCCGGACTCCGCTTCCACGGCCACTTCCATCGCCACCGGCAACAAGACCGAGAGCGGCGTCATCAATATGTGCCCCTGGACCCGGGATGTGCCCTATGAGACCATCGCCGAGAAGCTCCATAAGCAGAAGGGCTACAAGGTTGGCATTGTTTCCACGGTGAATATTGACCACGCCACCCCTGCTGCCTTCTATGCACACCAGAAGACCCGCAAGAACTACTATCAGATCGGCGTGGAGCTGGCAAACTCCGGCTTTGAGTATTTCGCAGGCGGCGAGTTCCAGAAGGTGAACGGCGACGGCACCGTGCCCAACAACCACGAAGTTGCGGCCAAGGCCGGCTATAATGTGGTCACCAGGCAGGCTGATGCGGCTGCCCTGGCGGCCGGTGCCGGCAAGACCCTGATCATTGCCGAGAATCTGGCCGACGGCAAGGCCATGAACTACGCCATGGATGCCGCCGCGGGAGAGTGGCAGCTGACCGATTATGTCCGCAAGGGCATTGAGCTGCTGGACAACAGCAACGGCTTCTTTATGATGGTGGAGTCCGGCAAGATCGACTGGGCCTGCCACGCCAACGATGCCGCTGCCTCCATCCATGATGTGATCGAGATGCACAACGCGGTGCAGGCTGCTGTGGAGTTCTACGCCCAGCATCCCGATGATACCCTGATCCTGGTGACCGCTGACCACGAGACCGGCGGCCTGGGCATTGGCTACAAGACCACCAACTACGATACCTTCCTGACCAACCTGGCCCACCAGAAGATGTCCTACGCAAAGTTCGATTCCACTTATGTGAACAACTACGTGAAGAATCAGACTCCCTTTGAGACTGCCATGCAGGACGTGAAGGCAAACTTCGGCCTGACCCTGCCCACCGACCCCGATGCCGCCAACGCAGGCAAGCTGCTGCTGACCGACTACGAGGTGGAGAACCTGCGCACCGCTTACGAGCGCACCCTCAAGGTCGGCTCTTCCAGCCAGAGCAAGATGAGCCAGCAGGATTACGAGCTGTATGGCACCTACATCCCCTTCAGCATGGCCATCTGCCACACCATCAACCACAAGTCCGGTGTGGACCACACCACCTACGCCCACACCGGTGCCATGGTGAACCTCTACGCCCGTGGTCAGGGTGCAGACAAGTTCCGCGGCGTGTACGACAACACCGAGATCTTCCACAAGCTGGCTGAGCTGACCGATGTGCAGTAAATAACCAGCCCATTTGTACCCCAAAGCCCTCCGGGACGAGACGCACCGGAGGGCTTTTTGTGTAGGCAGGAATTGTGCACCCCGCCAAAAATCTGCCCCGCGAATTGGGAAAGATGATGGGAGTTGTGGTTGCAATGGGCCGGAAAAAGGCATATAATAAGACCATCAACAGAGTAAGGCCATGCGCGTTAAGTGCCGCATCAACGGGGAGTTGTGCTGCGGACGAAGGTAAGACCCGCGGTGCATGGCCTGCATCCCGCTGCTGCATGGACTTGGGTGCAGATGGGGCCGTCTGCGGCCCCGTCTGGATGTGAACCGTTGAATCACGCCCTCCTTTGTGCGGTTTGTCACAGGGGAGGGCGTTTTGCATTGCCCGCCCCGCGGTTCCCGAAACAGGGGAGGACAATTGATATGAACCATTCCAGAAATTCCGTCCGCAAGCTCACCATGCTGGCCCTGCTCACTGCCATGAGCATCGTGTTTGCCCGGGTGCTGAGCATTTCCACCGGCTTTGTCCGGTTCAACCTGGGCAGCCTGCCCACCCTGCTGGCCGCTGTGCTGTTCGGGCCGGTGGAGGGCTTTGCCGTGGGTGCAGTGGCCGATATGATCGGCGGCACCCTTTCCGGCTACGCCATCAATCCGCTGATCACGCTGGGGGCTGGCTCCATCGGCCTGACGGCGGGCCTTCTCTGGCGCGCCCTGCCCAACCTGCTGGGCCTGCGCACCCAGATCAGCGTGTTTGCCGGCCATGCGGTGGGCTCCATTGTCATCAACTCGCTGGCACTCCACCTCTTCTATAACTATCCGTGGAGCGTGCTGGTGACCCGCATTCCCAACGCGCTGGTCCTGGCGGCGGTGAACACCGTGCTGGTGCGCCTGCTGCTGGAGAATAAAACGATCCGAGGCATTGCACAATGAACTATGAAGAAGCGCTGAACTATATCCACGCCGTCCAGTGGGCGGGGCACAAGCCGGGCCTGACCCGCACCCGGACCCTGCTGGCCGCACTGGGAGATCCGCACAAGCAGCTGAGATTCATCCATGTGGCGGGCACCAACGGCAAGGGCAGCACGGCGGCCATGCTGGCCTCCTGCCTGCAGGCGGCGGGTTACCGGGTGGGCCTGTATACCTCGCCCTTTATCAACCGGTTCAACGAGCGCATTCAGGTAAACGGCCAACAGATCCCGGACGAGGCGCTGGTGCGGCTGGTGGAGCGTGTGAAGCCCGCTGCCGATGCCATGACCGATATCCCCACCGAGTTCGAGATCATCACGGCATTGGGGATGCTCTGGTTCGCTGAGACGAAATGCGACATCGTGGTGCTGGAGGTGGGCCTGGGCGGCACGCTGGATTCCACCAATGTCATCGACCCGCCGGAGTGCGCGGTCATCACGGCGCTGGGCATGGATCATGTGAAGGAGCTGGGCCCCACCCTGGCCGATATCGCGTCGGCCAAGGCGGGCATCATCAAGCCGGGCAGTCCGGTGGTGAGTTATGGCGGTGTGCCCGAGGCCGATGCCGTCATCGCCCGTGCGGCGGCAGAGCGGCACGCGCCGCTGACCGTGGTGGATCTCAGCAGGCTGACCATCGAGGACGGGGATCTGGATGCTGTCACTTTTGATTTTGACGGTCTGAACGGCATCCGCCTGCCCTTGATCGGCAGCTATCAGCCACGGAACGCCGCCACGGCCATTACGGCCCTGCGAGTGCTGCGCAGCCGGGGCTGGAACATCCCGGACAGCGCCATCCGTGCCGGTCTGGAACAGGTGCGCTGGCCGGGCCGGTTCGAGCTGCTGCGGCATTCGCCCGTCTTTTTGCTGGATGGCAGCCACAACGCCCACGGAATGCGGGCCACCGTGCAGAGCCTGCGGGACCGCTTTCCGGGGCAGAAGTTCGTGTTCCTGCTCAGCATCATGGCGGACAAGGATGTGGACGAGATGCTGGCACTGCTCCTGCCGCTGGCCGGGCAGTTCGTCACCGTAGCGGCCCATACCCCCGCGCCATGCCCGCTGAGACGCTGGCCGAACAGATCCGCGCCCGGGGCGGCAGGGCCGAACCCGCTCCCAACATTGAAGCCGGTGTGGCCCGGGCGGTCGCCCTTGGGGGCACCGGCCCCGTGTGCGCGCTGGGCACGCTCTACTTCTCCGGCGATGTGCGGGAAGCGTTTGCAAAATTGAACCAGTAAAGAAGAGGGGCTGCGGCACACGGGAAAAACCGGTGCAGCAGCCCCCTTTTTGGGACTGGCTTACAAAAAAAAAATGCCCCGCTGTTTTGTGATGCACAGAACAGCGGGGCAATATCATTTATGGGGCGGGAATGTGCTCAGGAGATGCGCTTCTGCTCAGGCCTTGCCTGCGCAGCCGAACAGCTCGATCTTTTCCTTGCACTTGTCAACGATGGCCTGAGCGCCGGGAGCCAGCAGCTTGCGGGGTCGAAGCCCTTGCCCTGCTGATCCTTGCCAGCTTCGATGTACTTGCGGGTGGCCTCAGCAAATACCAGCTGGCAGTCAGTGTTGACGTTGATCTTGGAAACGCCCAGGCGGATGGCTTTCTGAACCATCTCGTCGGGGATGCCGGTGCCGCCGTGCAACACCAGAGGAATGTTGTTGGTAGCCTTGTGGATGCGGTCCAGAGCCTCAAAGTCCAGGCCCTTCCAGTTGGCGGGGTAAACGCCGTGGATGTTGCCGATGCCGGCAGCCAGGAAGTCGATGCCCAGATCGGTGATCTTTGCGCACTCAGCGGGGTCTGCGATCTCGCCAGCGCCCACAACGCCGTCCTCAACGCCGCCGATGGAGCCGACCTCGGCCTCGATGCTCAGGCCCTTGGGTGTGCCAGAGCGACCAGCTCCTTGGTCTTTTCCACGTTCTCCTCGATGGAGTAGTGGCTGCCGTCGAACATGATGGAGGAGAAGCCGGCCTCAACGCAGGCCTTGCAGCCCTCGTAGGTGCCGTGGTCCAGGTGCAGGGCAACGGGAACGGTGATGCCCATGGTCTCCACCATGGAGCTGACCATGGCGGCAACGGTCTTGAAGCCGGTCATGTATTTGCCTGCGCCCTCAGAGACACCCAGGATAACGGGGGCTCTTCATTTCCTCGCAGGCGGTCAGGACTGCCTTGGTCCACTCCAGATTGTTGATGTTGAACTGAGGCACACCGTAGTGGCCATCGCGTGCTTTGATCAGCATTTCGGTTGCATTTACCAACATTATTCATTACCTCCGCAAAATCATTTTGGGGTGAAAAAGCCGTTTTGGATACAAGATTGCGCATCCTTTAACGAACCTAAGGGTAGTATACCCCAATTACAGGATAAAATCAAGGCGGTTCCCGCGGCGTTTTCAACACAAATTCACATTGGGCATTTTGATGTTGGAGATTCTGGCAAAAACCACTGGATCTCCCTTCAAAAATTGTCATAATTCCGACTTGAATTTTACAAAAAGTACGGCGAAAAGTTTGCGTGTCGAACCTGGGAGGTTGAAAACTCGGTGGAAACTGTGGAATTCCACCCGGAAAGTGGGCGTACAAACTTGATTTTTGAACATTTTCCACCGGGTTTTCAACATGTGGAAAAAATTGAGCCGAATTACCGATTGTGTAGCCTGCTGAATGTGGAAAACTTTTGCCTTCGGCAAACATTGCGAAGAATGCCGGGGTATGCTATACTTTAAGATGTATCAGTGTCAAAATATAGTAAAACTGAAACAGAACGAAACCATGGCGCGGCTCAAACGGCCCGCCTTGCCATAGAATGGAAGGAGAACACATCAATGGACGAACAGAAAATGCCGCGCCGCCCCCGCCGCAGCAGCACGGAGGAGCAGCCCAAGAATGAGAGCCTGGTCTACGGCAAAAACCCTGTGACCGAGCTGCTCAAGAGCGGTTCCGGCGTGGATACCGTGCTGATCGCGGAGGGCATGGCCCCCGCCGTGGCAGCTTACTATACCGCCATGGCCAAGGAGGCCGGGGCCACGGTCAAGCAGGTGCACCCCAACAAGCTGCGCCTGATGACCGGCACCGAGAGCCACCAGGGCGTGGCCGCCTTTGCCAGCGAGATCGAATATGTGACCGTGGAGGACCTGCTGAACGTTGCCAGAGAGAAGGGGGGAGCCCCCTTTCCTGGTGCTGAGTGACGGCATCGAGGACCCCCATAATCTGGGCGCGGTGATGCGCTCTGCTCTGCTGTGCGGTGCCCACGGCATCGTCATCCCCAAGCGGGGCGGCGCGTCCGTGACCCCCACCGTTATCAAGTCCAGCGCCGGTGCGGCCGAGCGCCTGCCGGTGGCCCGCGTGGCCAACATCGGCGAGACCATCCGCCGCCTGAAGGATCAGGGGGTGTTCGTCTACTGCGCCGATATGGACGGTGTGCCCCTGCGTAAGAACAACCTGACCGGCCCCATCGCACTGGTGCTGGGCAGCGAGGGCAGCGGTGTATCCCAGCTGGTGAAAAAGCTCTGCGATGGTGTGGTGCGGCTGGATATGGCCGCTCAGGGCACCGGTGTGGACAGCTTCAACGTCTCAGTGGCGGCCGGCATCATCCTGTACGAGATCCAGAGCCAGCGCGCCGCAGAGTAAGAAACAGCGGCCAGACCGCCGTGACCAGAACAGGGAGGGACTAGGATGCCAAAGGATGATAAGCGCAAAGAGCTGACACAGGAAGAGATCGATGCGCAGAACGAGAAGTTCCGCACGTTTTTCAGCACCAGCGTGGCACAGGTGCCCGAAGAGATGAAGCGCTGCGATGAGGAAAAGGAGAGCACCGGCAGCCTGCTGGGCAAGCTCTTTCACCGCGAAAAGGCCCAAGAAGAGCCTGCCGCCGCCCCGGCCGTGCAGAATGAGCTGCCGCCCACGGGTGAGATCGTGCTGGGCCATGAGGAAGAAGCCGAGGCCGGCCTGGAGCTGGCATTGGAGCCCGGAGAGCTGGAGGAAGCAGAGCCTGTGGCTCTGCCCACCGCGCCGGAAGTCCCCGCAGCGCCGAAGCCGGAACCCCGGCCCGCACCCCAGCCCGAGAAAAAGCCGGAGCCGCCCCGCCGCCAGGAACCCCTGACCCCGCAGGAGCAGCAGGAGGATGCAGAGATGGCCGAACTCAAGGCCATGCTCTATGGCACCCCAAGCCTGCCCCGGTGGAGGAAATGCAGGATGCCCCCGAAGAGGTGCTGGCCGTGGAGCCGGAAGCTCCCGCAGCGCCTGAGGGCCCGGCCATCCCCATGGTGTTTGCCGAGGATCAGTCGGTAAAGCAGGCGAAGTCTGCCCCGGAAGCCGCGCCAGAGGTTGAGCCGGAACCGGAAACGGCGTTCCAGTTCTTTGGCAAGGGCGCGGACGAGAACGAGCCGCAGGCCCCTACCCGCACCGAGGCCCCCAGCAAGGACGACAGCATGAGCCTGCCGCTGATGGGGCTGGAAGAGGACGAAGCACCCGCCCGGCCTGCCGCCCCGGCAGAGGAGGCCCCGGCCCAGCCTGCTGAGGAAAGCGGCCCCTGCCGCGCCGGAGGCTGCGGAGAAGCCTGAAGAGGAAGCCGAGCCGGAAACACCCGAGCAGGTGGGGGAGAAGCTCCGCCGGATGGGCGCGGAGCTGACGCTGCGGTGTGTGCTGGAGGGCATCCTAGCCGTGGTGCTGCTCCACTTTGGCCTTGTTGTTGAGGGGCTGCTGGCCCCTGTGGCCTCCCTTGACCCCGTGATCGCCCCGGCGGCGTTCTATGCCGCCAACCTGCTCTTTCTGGCCGGTGCGCTGGCTGTGGGCTGGCCTGTCCTGCGGGACGGCCTGCAGGGCCTCAAGGGCCGCCCCAGTGCAGGACACCATGCCGGCGCTGGCCGCCTGCGGTGCGCTGGTGCAGGCTGCGGTCGCCCTGCTCAACGCCCAGAGCTATCAGAACTCCAGCTGGACGCTGCTTTCCGGCGTGGCCGCACTGGGCCTGTTCCTGGCCCTGCTGGGCAGCCGTGTCCTGCTGACTGCCGTCAGAAACGGCTACGACCTCGCCGCCCGATCCCCGAGGGGCTGCAGGGCGCGTTCCGTGTCCGGGATAAGGACCTGATCCGGGTGCTGTCCCGGAGCCTGGACCAGAAGGACCCCTGGGTGCTGCTCAGCCGCCCCACCGAGTGGGACGAAACGCTGGTGGAGCAGTGCTTTGGCGAGCGGGCCAGTGAGCGCCGCGCCCGCAAGACGGCCCTGATCCTGCTGGGTGCCGCCGTGCTCAGCGGACTGGTGTTCCTGCTGTTTGGCGGCGGGCCCAACGGCATGGCCGCAGCCCTGACCTCCATGCTCTGCATGGGTGCACCGCTGTCCTCCACCCTGGTTGCGGGCATCGCTTCCCTGCGCCTGCAAAGACCGCCGCCGCCGCCGGTGCCGTGGTGCCCGGCTGGGCGGCCATTGAGGAGCTGGGCGGCGTGGACACCGTGCAGGTGGATGCCGACGAGCTCTTTACCGCCGACAGCGTGAATCTGGAGGACATCCGCATCTTCAAGGGCGGCCGCATCGACCGTGCCATCCTCTATGCGGCCAGCATCCTCAACCACAGCTGTGAGACCCTGCGGGGCCTGTTCCGCCAGATCATCGAGGACCGCACCGAGATCCTGTACCCTGTGAAGGACTTGGAGGTCCACCACGGCTTTGGCTTTGCTGCCTGGTGCGATAACAACCGGGTGCTCATCGGCAACCGGCTGTACATGGAGCGGGAGGGGTGCCCCTGCCTGAGCAGGAGTACGAGGATGAGCACTCCCAAAACGGCGCGCTGCAGATCCTGTATCTGGCTGTTTCCGGCAGCCTGCACGCCATGTTCGTGCTCCACTATGTGGGCGGCCGCAACGCCGCCCGCGGTCTGGATGTGCTGCAGCGGGAGAACATCCGCCTGCTGGTCACCTGTGAGGACCCCAGCCTGACGGCCCGCCACATCACCGAGGCTTACCATCTGCCCGAGGGGATGATCACCCTGCTGGATCAGGAGCAGTGCAGCGCGCTGACCCCTGCCCAGCCGGACGAGACTGCCCGCTGCTGTATGCTGCATGATAAGGGCTTTGCCAGCCTGATCGGTGGCCTGCGCGCGGCGGAAAAGGCCCAGAACGCCGAGACGAGCGCCACCACGGTGCAGATGGTCTCGGTCTGGTTCTCGGTGGTCATCGGTGCTCTGCTGACCTACGCGGGCAGCATCGGCACCCTGTCGGTGGCCGCTGTCCTGATGTATCAGGCAGCTTGGAGTGCTTTGAGCATTGCGGTCTGCGCCCTGAAACAGCACAACTGAAAATAATTCATAAAATGAAATCGTACAAAAAAAGAAGCGGCTGTCGTGACAGCCGCTTCTTTTTGTTGCAATTGCGGACAAAGTGTGTCATACTTCTACCCAGAGTTTACGGAAAGAGAGGGGAGCCCGCTATGTCATACCGTGCCGCGATCTGTGATGACAGCACGACCGATGCTGAATTTGTGGGGAGCATTCTGCACCAGTGGGCCGCAGAGCGTGGCATTGAGGTGGAGAGTGAGCGCTTTGCCTCGGCGGATGCCTTTCTTTTTCGCTACGCAGAGGACAAAAGCTTTGACCTATTACTTCTGGACGTGGAAATGCCGGGCACGGACGGTGTGACGCTGGCCAAAACGGTGCGGCAGGAGAATGAAGCCGTGCAGATCGTGTTCATCACCGGCTACTCCGATTACATTGCCGAGGGCTATGACGTGGCCGCCCTCCACTACCTGGTGAAGCCGGTCAGCCGCGAAAAGCTCTTTGCTGTTCTCGACCGTGCCTGGGAAAAGCACCGCCGCAACGCCCGGTGCCTGAACCTGGAGCTTTCCGGCGAGCTGGTGCGCCTGCCGCTGTATGAGGTGCGGTATCTGGACGTGCACCAGAATTACGTCACGGTTCATGCCAGGCAGGATTACACCGTCAAGCGGACGCTTGGTGAGTTCGAGGCCCAGCTGGACGAAGGCTTCCTCCGGGTGGGGCGGGGGGATGATCCTGAACCTGAAACAGATCCGCCGTGTGACCAAAAAGGAAGTCGTGCTGGCCGATGGTACCGCCCTCCCCCATTGCCCCGGGGTGCCTATGAGCCCCTGAACCGGGCGATCATTGAGAGGACTTAATGATGAAACTTAAATTCTTTTCAAAGCTCCTCGATAAACGCATCGCCGCTTACCAGCGGGAGCTCATCGAGACCCACTACAAAGAGGTGGACAACATGTACCGCCAGATGCGGGGCTGGCGGCACGATTACCGCAGCCACATCCAGACCATGAAGGTGCTGGCGGCACAGGGGGATCTGGACGGCATCAAAGCCTACCTGGATGCATTGGATACCGACCTGAACACTGTTGATCTGGCTGTAAAACCGGCAACGCCATGGCGGACGCCATCCTCAACAGCAAGATATCCCTGGCCAAGTCCCGGGATATCCCGGTGCAGATCGATGCCCATATCCCGGTCAAACTGAAAATGAGTGAGCTTGACCTCTGCTGCATCCTGGGCAACCTTTTTTGATAACGCCATGGATGCCAGTGCGGAGCTGCCCGAGGAGGAGCGGCTCATCCGGGTATATATGGATATGAAGGGCACACAGCTCTATATCTCCTTCACCAATTTCACGGCAACTAAAAAGCAGAAAAAGCTTGCGGGCCGTTTTGTCACCACCAAGGGCGAGGGCCACGGCTTCGGGCTGGTGCGCATTGATGCCATCGTGGAAAAGCTGGATGGCTACCTCAGCCGCAACAGCGAGGATGGGGCATTCACGACGGAGATATTGATTCCACAGGTGTAAACCTCTCAGGCGCTCCGCGCCAGCTCCCCTGATTGGGGAGCCAAGTTCATGCTGCTACTGGCTTGCCTCTCCTACTAGGAGAGGTGGCAATGCGAAGCATTGACGGAGAGGTTCCTGCAATTCATCCCCCAAATCAGGCGTTTCGTCCCCGGAATGTGTCGGGGGCGATTTTTTTGTGTTAGGATCATTGCCAGACAAGTGAAAGGGGATTCCAAAATGGGAAAGAACGAGAAAACCAAAAAGCCAAAGCCCAAATACAATGTCTGGCAGAACACTGCCTACATGCTCTCGGTGGCCTGGGACACCCGACGGAGCGTGCCGCTGCTGGTGGTGCTGCTGGCCGTCTGCACGGCAGGCAAGACCACTGCCGAAATGCTCATCAGCCCGGCGGTGCTGGGCAAACTGGAAAGCGGCGCGCCGCTGGGCCAGCTGCTGGGTGTCATCGGCGGGTTCACCATCCTGCTGTTTGCCCTGACCGCGCTGTGCTACTACATCGACCACCTCACCATGTTTGGCCGGTGCGGCGTGCGGCTGGAGCTGCTGAAGCGCATCAACACCAAGCGCACCCGCACGGCCTATGCCAATCTGCTGGATGAAGCCTTCCGTCTGGTGTACCAGAAGGGCCACGATGCCTGTATGAACAACCGTGCTTCCGGCGAGGCTTTCTGGAAAAGCTGGACGGATATCATGACAAACCTCATCGGGTTCGGGGTGTATCTGGCTCTGCTGTCCGGGCTGAACCCCTGGCTCTGTGTCCTGACGGCCCTGACCGCTGTGGTGAGCTATTTTTCCACCAGGAATATCAACGAGTGGGGCTACCGCCACCGGGAGGAGGGAGGGGCAAAGATCACCCGGAGCCTGCATTACCTGCGCAACACCGCCGAGGGACGCGAGTTCGGCAAGGATATCCGCATCTTCGGCCTGCGGCAGTGGCTCACTGACCTGTACGATTCTGCTTTGCGGCTCAACTATGCCTTTCTCGAAAAGCGGGAGCGCGCCTACCTGACCGCCAACCTCATCGACCTGGCCCTGCTGCTGGTGCGCAACGGTGCCGGCTATGCTTATCTGCTCTGGCTCACCGTGACCAGGGGCCTGCCGGTGTCGGAATTCCTGCTCTACTTCGGTGCGGCCTCCGGCTTTGCCCAGTGGGTCACAGGCCTGATGGAGCAGTTTGCCCTCCTGCGCAAGCAGAGCCTGGACATCTCCACCATCCGGGAGTTCCTCGAGCTGCCGGAACCCTTCCGGTTTGAGGAGGGCATCCCGCTGGAAAAGCGGCTGGATATGCCCTATGAGCTGCAGCTGGAGGATGTGAGCTACCGCTACCCCGGTGCGGAGAAAAACACCATCGCCCACATGAACCTGACACTGCACCCCGGCGAGAACCTGGCCATCGTGGGCTTGAATGGCGCTGGCAAGACGACACTGGTCAAGCTGATCTGCGGCTTCCTTGACCCCACCGGGGGCGTGTTCTGCTGAACGGGCAGGATATCCGGCAGTATAACCGCCGGGATTACTACAAGCTGTTTGAAGCGGTCTTTCAGGATTTCAGCGTGCTCTCCTGCACGGTGGCCGAGAATGTGGCCCAGGCCATGGACGGCATCGACGAGGAAAAGGTGCGGTACTGTCTTGACCAGGCAGGGCTGACGGAAAAAATCACATCCCTCCCGGCGGGGATCAAGACCCATGTGGGCCGGGATGTCTATCTGGACGGCGTGGAGTTCTCCGGCGGCCAGACCCAGCGCCTGATGCTGGCCCGGGCCTTGTATAAAGACGCGCCTATTCTTGTGCTGGATGAGCCCACTGCCGCCCTTGACCCCATCGCCGAGGATGATATCTACCAGAAGTACAACGAGATGACCCGGGGCCGCACCAGCCTGTTCATCAGCCACCGACTGGCCTCCACCCGTTTCTGTGACCGCATTCTCTTCCTTGAAAACGGCCGTGTGGTCGAGGAGGGAACCCACGACCAGCTGATGGCCCAAAACGGCGGCTATGCCAAGCTGTTTGCGGTGCAGAGCAAATATTACAAGGAGGGCAAGGCTGTATGAACGAAGAAAAAATGACCCTGAAGGAAAGCGTCCGGCTGACCCTGCGGGCCTGGTGCTTTTACTGGAAAAATACGCCCCGCTTTGTGCTGTCCACCGTGCTGTGGGCACTGGCGGATGCCGTCAGCCCCTATGCCGTGGTCTGGTTCTCGGCCCGGCTGGTGGCTGAGCTGTCGGACGCGCGGGACCCGCAGGCCCTTGCCGTGGATGTGGCGTGGGTGCTGGGCGTGACCGCTCTGCTCACGCTGGTGCGGTCGGTCCTGCTCCACTGGAAGGGCGTGGAGCGGGAACAGCTGAACTGGCAGCTGGGCCATGACTGCTTTATGGAAAAGCAGATGTCCATGGATTATGCCGACGAGGACAGCCAGCAGGTCTACGACCTCTACAATTTCATCCAGCAGAGCGAAAGCTTCTGCGGCGGCGGCAACCTAACGCTGTGGCGCTGCTGGACAGTGTATCCGCGGCGGTATTCCGTATTCTGGGCGGCGCGGTGCTGTCGGTGGGGCTGTTCACGGCCAAAGTGCCCGCCGGCCCGCTGACAGTCCTCAACAGCCCGCTCTGTGTTCCGGCAGTGCTGGTGCTGATCCTGGCCGTGGCGTGGCTCTCGCCGGTGTGCGCTTCCAGCGCGGGCATCAGCAGCCCGGATATCGAGGAGGAGGGCCGCTGGGGCAACCGGCTCTGGGCCTTCCTCATGGGGGTATGTCGGGACGACAAAAAGGCGCTGGATATGCGGATGTACGACCAGTTCGAGTTTTTGAAAGATCACGCCGCCGTCTCCATGCCTGCCTTTGAGCGGGCCCGCAAGGGGAAATTCGGCATCCTGAATGCCACGGGCAACGCCGCTTTCGGCTCTGCTCATGGGTCTTGCCTACCTCTTTGTATGCCTGAAGGCCTACGGCGGGGCCTTTGGTCTGGGCGCTGTGACCCAGTATGTGGGTGCAGCCACCAACTTTTTGTGGGCATCGGCGGGCTGTTCACCGCCGTGGGCGACTGCAGATTCAACGCCCCCTACCTGAAAACGCTCTATGACTATCTTGACCTGCCCAACAAGATGTACAAGGGCAGCCTGACCACCGAAAAGCGGAGCGACCGCCAGTATACCGTGGAGTTCCGGGATGTCTCGTTCCGGTACCCCGGCAGCGAGCAATATGCCCTGCGCCACCTGAGCATGACCTTCAAGGTGGGGGAGCGGCTGGCCGTGGTGGGCATGAACGGCAGCGGCAAGACCACCTTCATCAAGCTCCTGTGCCGCCTGTACGACCCCACGGAGGGTGAGATCCTGCTCAACGGCATCGACATCCGGAAGTACCGCTACGATGAGTACATGGATATCTTCTCGGTGGTGTTCCAGGATTTCAAGCTGTTCGCCCTGCCGCTGGGCCAGAATGTTGCCACGGCCCAGCATTATGATGTCGCCCGTGCCGCCGACTGCCTGCAAAAAGCGGGCTTTTCCGACCGGTTGGCCCGGATGCCCAAGGGGCTGGACACCTGCCTTTATAAAGATTTGGACGAGGATGGCGTGACCATCTCGGGCGGCGAGGCGCAGAAGATCGCCATTGCCCGGGCGCTTTACAAGGATGCACCTTTCATCGTGCTGGATGAGCCTACCGCCGCCCTGGACCCGGTGGCTGAAGCGGAGATCTACGCAAAGTTCAACGAGATCGCGGGCGATAAGACTGCAATTTATATCAGCCACCGGCTGTCCTCCTGCAAGTTCTGTGATGAGATCGCCGTGTTCGACCACGGCGAGGTCGTCCAGCAGGGAACCCATGAGGAACTGCTGGGGGAGCCGGATGGAAAGTATTACGAACTGTGGAACGCCCAGGCACAGTATTACACCGAAGAAAGCGCGTGAACCTGGCCTCCCTATCAGGGGAGCTGTCACCGGAGGTGACTGAGCGCTTTTTGGCCCTGATGTTCTGCACAAAAAATCGGAAAAACTGGAATTCCCGACGAAATCGAGTGCGAAAGCACAGCACTTTGGGCGAAAAACTTGACCCACATTGGCCGGACGTGTAAAATAAATCAATAGTGAGAAAAAATCATGGACGCGAAATTTTTCCATGTGTGCGGCATTCCTTTGATCCCATGGGATGAAACAAGGAGGGAAGTTCGACCCAATGAAATGGAAATTCCAAACCGCGGGGCGGCTTCTGGCCCTGCTGGCTCTGAGCGGGGCCCTGCTGGCTGCCCCTTTGCCCGCGCAGGCCGCGCCCGGTGTGCTGACAGGCCTGACCGGAACCGGCTCCAAGCTGGAACTGGAGCTGACCGAGATGGAGCTGGAGATCACCGATGATGACCCCCGCCCCAAAGGGCTACCTGTACACCAGCGGCCAGAGCGATTATTACTTCATCGTCTGGATGAGCAGCAACTCCAATGTTGCCACGGTGGATGGCGACGGCAAGGTGACGGGCCGCAATGCAGGCACTGCCATCATCACCGCCATCTCCGACCACGGCGAACGTGCCGCCTGCAAGGTGACCGTGACCCGCAAAAATGAAGAAGCAGCCAGAAAAAAGCCCACGCTGGACACCACCAGCCTGAGCCTTGTGCTGCAGTACAATGACCTGCACCCCGCCCACCAGCTCCGGTTGACCAACAGCGACCACTCCTTCCTCTATGTCTACCAGTGGATGAGCAGCAACCCCGAGGTTGCCACAGTCAGCGACAAGGGGCCTTGTCACGGCTCAGGCGGCGGGCACCACCACCATCACGGCAATGGTCTCCAACGGCCAGGCTCTGCGGTGCAGCGTCACGGTGACTTCGGATATCGGCAAGGTGACCCTGAACAAGAGTGACCTGCTGCTCCGTACCGTGGGCACCCAGGAACGTCTGACGGCCACTGTTGCGGTGGAAGGCGGCGGCAGTGTGCCCATTACATGGGTCAGCAGCAACCCCGGTGTCGTTACCGTGGATGCGGACGGCGTGGTGACCGCCGTTGCCGATGGAGAAGCCAAGGTCACGGCCCTTTCGCCTGCCGGACGCTTTGATGTTTGCAGTGTCGTGGTGGGTATGGCGGCGGAGAAGTACGAATCTGAAGCCGACCTTGCTGACGAGCTCAAGCTCCCTGACCCCTACGTTGCCGTAAGGCTGAACAAACTGGCATAAAGAAATAGTACCCGCCCATGGCTGTTTTATGACGGCTATGGGCGGTTTTTGCGTGTATGGAAACGGATGCGCTGGGAAAAACTTGCCGAAGAGGAATTTTTTGCAAAAAATATTTTGCGTTGCGTGTTGAGGTGTACCTGACACATCCGGCTGCCTCCGGCAGGTGAAAAAGGACAAAATGGCCCGAACGTTGTTTAAGACAGGGGGCGGATGCCCCACGGAGCGGCGAAATCTCTGCAAAAAAGGCGGCTGCCCGGCTTGGATGACACATTTAACAAAAATTTTACGTGAAGTGATTGAATTTGCAACTCTTGACAGAAGGCGGGACAAACCATTATCCTTTTATCAGAGGAAAGTATTTTATGTCGCCAGACGTTGGAATGCCTGGTGTACAAGTGTGTGTCAGGAGGGAAAGAATATGTCCAACTACCGGAACCGAATCGGGGAAGCCATTGCCTTTGCCCGGAATGTGGCGGGCAGATCCCAGCAGGAGCTTGCGGATATGCTGGGGCGGGACAAGCGTACCATTCAGAAATGGGAGCGGGGCGAGATCCGCATTGCGCTGGAGGATTTTCTGGATGTATTCGATACTCTGCACCTGCCGGTGGGGCCCTATGAAATGTGGATCCTGCATCCGGAACTCTTTCCGCGCGGCATGGAGGAGATCAAGGGCTTCAGCACCGAAAAGAAGCGGAGGACACTGGCGGATTATTATCTGCATCAGGCTGCACCGCTGGAGATCGAGCAGGAGTATTACATCCTGTTCGGCGACCACGGCAGCAACAGCTGCGGCATCCGGCAGGAGCTGCTGGCCAACCTGCAGACTCCGCTCCGTGACCGCAAACGGATCGTGAACCAGATCATCGACAACTACTATGAGGCCCGGGCCATCGGACATCTGACCGACCCGGAGGGCCAGCAGCCAGTGATGCCCATTCTGGAAGCCTGCTACGATGCCAGTGCACGGAGCGTGAAAGCCAACGAGAACCGATACAGCATCGGCAGCATCGAGGACTAGCTGGACGATGCGGAGAAACCGGCAGAAGAGTGAACCGAACAGCAGACGGCCCTGTGCAGCCGCCTGCTGTTTTTGCGTTCGGCTGCCTGCGGGAAAATATTGTGAAATTTGCGGATTCCTGCTATACTTATCCTATTGATGAAAAAAGAAGGGTGAGATAAATGGCATACAACATGGGCGGTCGGCGCTTCCGGCCGGTGGGCAGCGGAAAAAAGCGGACTGCGCCGCAGTACGGGCCGGTGGGCACAGGCTGCCCGTTTGTGGAGGAGGCCGTGGCGCGGCTGTACCGGGAGCAGAACGAGGAACATTTCTGGAGCCTGATGAACGCCCTGAACTATGCGCTGGAATTGCAGACCAAGGTGCTGGTGCCGCTGGATGCGGCGGTGGACCCCCAGAGCGGGGCCGCCCCTGGGCACACCTGCCCATCCCGGAGGAGCGGGCCGAGGGCCTGCAGCCCTGGCTGCTCCACACCCGGAAAGAGCGGAACTATCTGCCGCTGTTCACCTCGGTAAAGAACGCCGAGGCGGAAAAGGCCAGCGCCACCCGCCCCATGGTGGAGCGCAGCCTGCGCAGCGCCATGGAGTATGCGCTGGAAACGGACGGCATCGATGGTGTGGTGCTGGACCCGTGGACAAGCTCTGCCACGCTGGATGTCTCCCTGCTCAGCGGGCTGCTGAGATCGGGCGCGGGGAGCGACAACCCCGGCGCTCAGGAGCTGGAAGCCGGGCACGCCGCCGCCCGGGCCGGGGATTGGCAGGAAGCGGCGGCCCGATACACTGCCGCTGCCGAGGCTGGCAGCGCCGAGGCGCTTTCTGCCCTGGGGACTGCCTGTATTATGGCCGGGGTACCCGGAAGAATAAGACCCAGGCCCGGCGGATGTGGAAAAAGGCCGCGCAGGCCGGGGAGGTGCAGGCCATGATCGCCCTGGGGGATGACTGTGCCGCATCGGGCGGGGAGATGGCTGAGACCCTGCAATACTACCGCCGCGCCCAGAGCGCTGCCCGGGAGGTGCCGGACATCGCCTACACCCCGCAGGTCTGCCTGCGTCTTGCCCAGTACGAGACCCAGTACCTCTCCCGCAAAAAGGCGCTGCTGCAGGTGGCCGAAGCTGTGCAGGGCTTTCGGATCCTGCAGGCCGAGGGCGAAACGGATGCTGCCGACTGGCTGCGGGAGGCTGAACTGCTGACCGATCAGCTGCTGGCCGACGATAAAAACGCCTGAAACACAGTTTCTTTACATTTGTTCTAAGAAATGGTCATAGGAAACCGGTAAGATGTTCTATGAGAAAATCTGCGCCGAAGAAAAGAGGACAAGCACTATGAGCAAAGTGATCGGAATTGACCTTGGCACCACCAACTCCTGCGTGGCGGTGGTGGAGGGCGGCAAGCCGGTGGTCATCACCAACGCCGAAGGCGAGCGCACCACCCCCAGCGTGGTGGCCTTTACCAAGGATGGCGAGCGTCTGGTGGGCGGCGCGGCAAAGCGCCAGATCGCCACAAACTCAGGCCGCACGGTGTCCAGCATCAAGCGGTACATGGGTTCTGATCACCGGGTGCATATCGATGGCAGAGACCTGACCCCGCAGGAGATCAGCGCCATGATCCTGACCAAGATCCGCCGCGATGCCGAGAGCTACCTGGGCGAGCCGGTGACCGAGGCCGTCATCACGGTGCCTGCCTATTTTGACGACAGCCAGCGCAAGGCCACTCAGGACGCGGGCCGCATTGCGGGCCTGAATGTTCTGCGCATCATCAACGAGCCCACCGCCGCCGCGGTGGCCTACGGCCTGGACAACGAAGCCCCCCAGAAGATCCTGGTCTACGATCTGGGCGGCGGCACCTTTGATGTTTCGATCATTGAGATCGAGGACGGCACCTTTACGGTGCTGGCCACCGGCGGCGATACCCATCTGGGCGGCGATGACTTTGACGAGCGCATCGTTGAGTGGGCTGTGGCGGAGTTCCGCAGATCTGACCGCATCGATCTGACCAAGGACCCCGCCGCCATGGGCCGCCTGAAGGAGGAAGCGGAAAAGGCCAAGAAGGAGCTTTCCAGTGCGCTTTCCGCCCAGCTGAACCTGCCGTTCATCGCGGTGGGCAAGGATGGCCCCCACCATCTGGATCTGAGCTTGGGCCGCCCCCCAGTTTGAGATGATGACCGGTGACCTGCTGGCCCGCACCGTTCAGCCGGTGCAGAACGCCCTGCGGGATGCCGGGATTTCCGCCAGCCAGCTGGGCAAAGTCCTGCTGGTGGGCGGCAGCACCCGGATGCCTGCTGTGGAGCGGCAGGTCCGGGAGCTGCTGGGCTGTGAGCCCAGCCACACCCTGAACCCCGATGAATGCGTGGCCATGGGTGCCGCCGTGCAGGGCGGCCTGCTGCAGGGCGGCGGAAAGCTGGCCGGTGCCACCGGCGCGGCCGCCGCGCAGGGCCTTGTGCTGATGGATGTCACCCCACTGACGCTGTCCATTGGGACGCTGGGCGGCGTGGCTACCCCCTCATCACCCGCAACAGTATGATTCCCACCCGCAAGAGCCAGATCTTTACCACGGCCCGCCCCATGCAGACCAGCGTGGAGATCAACGTGCTGCAGGGCGAGCGCCACTTTGCCCGCGACAACAAGAGTCTGGGCAAATTCAAGCTCACCGGCATCCGCTCCGGCTTCTCCTCCAAGCCCCAGATCGAGGTCACCTTTGACATCGATGTGAATGGCGTGGTCAAGGTGTCCGCAAAGGATCTGGGCACCGGCCGGGAGCAGAACATCACCATCACCGGCAGCACCAATCTTTCTGAGAACGAGATCCAGCGCGCCATGGCCGATGCCGCCGCCTACGAGGAGGAGGATACCCGCCGCAGGGAGCGGCTGGAGCTCCACAACCAGGCCGAGGTGCTGGCCTACAAGGTGGATGAAGCACTTTCCAAGTGCAAAAAGGAACTGGATAAGGACGAAAAAAACCGCGTCAAGGACGACCTTGCCAGCCTGCGCCGCTGCCTGCGCAAGGATAAGCCCGAAAAGATGAACGAGACCGAAGAAGCAAACCTCCGTCAGGCAAAATCCCAGCTGGAAGCCAGTGCCAACCACCTGATGCTGCTGTACAGCACGGAGCAGGATGCCGGCCGGCAGTAAACGGGCAATTCCCTACTGAAAAACTTCGTTGAAAGGGTTGACAAACCCGGAAGAGTGGGGTATTATGTATGCAATATCACAAAAATGGCTGTGAAGAGAAGAGTAGGTTTTCGCATTGATCCTTCCAGAGAGCCCGGGCGGTGGAAAAGGGCAGGAAACAGGGAACTGAAAATGGTCTCGGAGCCGCGGGGGCGAAGTGCAAGAGTGCTAAGCCTGCGACGGGAGCGCCCGTTACAGCGTCCGGTTGTCGCGTTGCAAAACGCCGCAGCAGTGAGGCTGTCTCTGTGAGGGGACAGTAAACCAAGGTGGTACCACGGAAGTTTTACGCTTTCGTCCTTGTGGGTGTATGCCCGCTGAGGACGGAAGCGTTTTTTATTTTGCTTCCGGTGCAAAGGGTGCGGATTGTGCCGCACCGCACAAAAACATTTTTGTAAAAAGTAGAGAGGGAAAACAAAATGTCTAAGATCACTCGTCGTAATTTTCTGAAAGTTTCCGGCGTGGCCGCTGCTGCCGCTGCCCTGACCGCCTGCGGCGGCTCTTCCTCCACCGCAAGCTCCGCCGCTTCCGGCGCTGCATCCTCTGAGGCTGCCTCCACCGCTGCCAAGCTGGACAAGATCAAGGTCGCTGTTCCCAACGACACCACCAACGAGGCCCGCGCTCTGACCCTGCTGGAGAAGAACGGCTTCTTCAAGCTGAAGGCAGATGCAGGCCTGACCGCCACCAAGAACGATATCGAGGAGAACCCCTGAACGTCAATGTGGACGAGGTCGAGGCTGCTCAGGTGCCCAACGTTCTGCAGGATGAGGACTACGCTGTCATCAACTCCAACTACGCCATCTCGGCCGGTCTGGACCCCATGACCGACGCTCTGGCCATGGAGGATGGCACCTCTGCCTACGTCAACGTTCTGGTCTGCAAGGAAGGCAATGAGGAGGAGCCCAAGATCAAGGCTCTGGTCGCTGCCCTGCAGAGCCAGCAGGTCAAGGACTTTATGACCGAGAGCTACGGCGGCGCTGTGGTCTCTGTTGTGGAGGACCCCACCGACGGCTATGATCCTTCCATCGATTATGACGCACTGAACGGTGAGACTGTCAGCTGCGCCGCCACCCCCGCCCCCCACTGCGAGATCCTGGAGGTCTGCAAGCAGATCCTGGCCGACAAGGGCATTACCCTGGACCAGGAGTACGACGACTATGTGATCCCCAACACCATCGTTGAGGATGGCCAGTGCGACACCAACTACTTCCAGCATCAGCCCTACCTGGACAACTTCAATGAGGAGAAGGGCACCCACCTGGTCTCCGTTGCTGGCATCCACGTTGAACCCATGGGCATCTACGGCGGCAAGCAGAGCGACCTGAGCCCGATCGAGGGTTAAGCGAACTCCCCCAGTCACCTTGCGGTGACAGCCCCCTCGGGGAGGGGGCCTTTGCCTGACCGTTCTGTTTCAGGCTCCCTCTATGAGGGAGCTGGCAAATCCGTAAGGATTTGACTGAAGGAGCTTATTCAACAGCAAGGAGCAATTTCTGTGATCGAGATCAAACACCTTTCCAAGACCTTCCAGATGAAGGACGGCGCAGTGAATGCGCTGAAGGACATCAGCCTGACCATCCCGGATGGTTCGATTTACGGCATCATCGGCATGTCCGGCGCGGGCAAATCCACGCTGGTGCGCTGCATCAACCTGCTGGAGCGCCCCACCGAGGGCAGCGTGGTCATTGACGGCGTGGAGATGGAAAAAGCTCACGCCTGCCCAGCTGCGTCAGCGCCGCCGGGAGATCACGATGATCTTCCAGCAGTTCAACCTGCTGATGCAGCGCAGCTGCCTGAAGAACATCTGCTTCCCCATGGAGCTGGCAGGTGTGAAGAAAGAGGAAGCCGAAAAGCGCGCCAAGGAGCTGCTGGAAATGGTGGGCCTGCCCGATAAGGCCAACGCCTACCCGGCCCAGCTCTCCGGCGGCCAGAAGCAGCGCATTGCCATTGCCCGCGCACTGGCAACTGACCCCAAGGTCCTGCTCTGCGATGAGGCCACCAGCGCGCTGGACCCCAACACCACCCACTCCATCCTGACCCTGATCAAGGACATCAACCGGAAGCTGGGCATCACGGTGGTGGTCATCACCCATCAGATGAGCGTTGTGGAGGAGATCTGCGATCACGTTGCCATTCTGGACGGCGGCGTTGTGGTGGAACAGGGCGAGGTGAAGGAAATCTTCGCCAACCCCAAGACCGCCGCGGCAAAGCGTCTGGTGGCTCCCAACGGCGGCAGCGCCGCCGCGACCTGTCCAGCTTTGCGCCGGACGATCATGTGGTGCGTGTGACCTTCAACGGTTCTTCCGCCGCAAAACCGCTGGTGGCAAGCCTTGCCGCCGAAAAGGGCATTCTGGTGTCGGTGCTCAGCGCCGATACCCGCGACCTGAGCGGCCAGTGCTACGGCTCCATGCTGCTCAAGCTGCCCGCTGATCTGGACGAAGCAAAACAGGCTGCTGCCTACATGCGGGCACAGCCCGGCATTACGGTGGAGGAGGTGACCGGAGAATGACCATTGCAGATTATGGCTTTGCCATCTGGGAGACCTTCTATGTGACGGTGCTCTCCACCGCGTTCTCTCTGGTCATCGGCCTGCCTCTGGGTGTGCTGCTGGTGGCCGGTGATAAGGACGGCATTCTGCCCCTGCCCGGCTGGCTGATGCATCTGCTGAATATTATCATCAATATCCTGCGCAGTGTGCCTTTCCTGATTTTGATGATCTGCGTCTTTCCGCTGACCCGTATCATCGTGGGCACCACCGTAGGCACCAAGGCCACCATCGTGCCCCTGGTGGTGGCGGCCTTCCGTTTGTGGCGCGTCTGGTGGAGACCAGCCTGCGCGAGTTGGATGAGGGTGTGGTGGAAGCCGCCCAGAGCATGGGTGCGACCCCGTTCCAGATCATCACCAAGGTAATGATCCCCGAGTGCCTGCCCGGCCTGATCTCCAGCATGACCACGGCTTTGACCACCATTCTGGGCTACTCGGCCATGTCCGGTGTCATCGGCGGCGGCGGTCTGGGCAAGATCGCCCTTTCCTACGGCTACTACCGCTACCAGACCAACATTATGATCGTTTGCGTCATCTTGCTGGTGCTGCTGGTGCAGTTCTTCCAGACCGTTGGCACCTTCTGGGCCACCAGAAGCGATAAGCGGCTGAGGAAGTAACTCCTTCAGTCGCACTTCGTGCGCCAGCTCCCTCGGAGAGGGAGTTTTAAAGCCTCCCTCTTTGAGGGAGGTGGCAAAGCCGAAAGGCTTTGACGGAAGGAGTTCTCTCCTCATTTCCGTCCCGGACGGGAAGTAAAATTCAACGTTTCAATTCCCCGCCGGAGACATGTGCTCCTGCGGGGAATTGTACTATTCGGACAAACCCAGTAAAGGAGTATGTTGCAATGAACCGTGATACCATCTGTGTGCAGGGCGGTTATACGCCCGGCAATGGCGAGCCCCGCCAGATCCCCATCATCCAGTCCACCACCTTCAAATATGCCACCAGCGAGGATATGGGCAAGCTGTTCGACCTGGAAGCCGACGGCTACTTCTACTCCCGCCTGCAGAACCCCACCTGTGACCTTGTGGCCAAGAAGATCTGCGAGCTGGAGGGCGGCACCGCCGCCATGCTGACCTCCAGCGGTCAGGCAGCCAACTTCTTTGCCCTGTTCAACCTCTGCGATGCCGGTGACCATATCGTGGCATCCAGCACCATCTACGGCGGCACCTTCAACCTGATCTCCGTCACCATGGCGAAGATGGGCATTGACATCACCTTCGTGGACCCGCTGTGCACCGAAGAGGAGCTCAACGCCGCCTTCCGGCCCAACACCAAGGCCGTCTTCGGCGAGACCATTGCCAACCCCGCTCTCACGGTGCTGGACATCGAAAAGTTCGCCAACGCCGCCCACGCCCACGGCGTGCCCCTGATCGTGGACAACACCTTTGCCACTCCCGTCAACTGCCGCCCCTTTGAGTGGGGCGCGGATATCGTGACCCACTCCACCACCAAGTATATGGACGGCCACGGCGCTGCTCTGGGCGGCGCCATTGTGGACTCCGGGAAGTTCGACTGGATGGCCCACGCCGACAAGTTCCCCGGCCTGTGCACCCCCGACGAGAGCTATCACGGCATCACCTACGCCGAGCGCTTTGGCAAGGAGGGGGCGTTTATCACCAAGGCAACGGCTCAGCTGATGCGGGACTTCGGCTCCACGCAGTCCCCCATGAGCGCCTATATGCTCAACCTGGGGCTGGAAAGCCTCCATGTCCGGATGCAGCGCCACTGTGAAAACGGCATGGCGGTGGCGAAGTTCCTCGAAAGCCATCCCAAAGGTGGCCTATGTCAATTACTGCGGCCTGGAGTCCAGCCCCTACCACGCACTGGCTGAAAAGTATCTGCCCAATGGCAGCTGCGGCGTGGTCAGCTTTGGTCTGGCCGGTGGCCGCGAAGCCGCCAGCACCTTTATGAAGGAGCCCTCAAGCTGGCTGCCATCGAGACCCATGTGGCTGATGCCCGCACCTGCTGCCTGAATCCCGCGTCCAGTACCCACCGCCAGATGAACGATGAGCAGCTGCGCGCCGCAGGTGTCCCCGCCGAGCTGGTGCGCATGAGCTGCGGTCTGGAAAGCGCCGAGGATCTGATCGCAGATATCGCACGGCTTTGGATAAGATCTAAAAGGCAAACGGGCTCGCCCTCTCAGCTTCACTTCAGTTCAGCAGCTCCCCCAAAGGGGGCCTCTGGCGAAAAAATAAACTTTGTGGTTTTCCAAGGCCTCCCACTTTGGGAGGTGGCACGGCGTAAGCCGTGACGGAGAGGGCGAGGCCGCTATCAATATCCGCAAAAGGAGTACGACACTATGCCGCTGATCATTCCCAAAACGCTCCCCCGCTTACGATGCCCTGTACGAGGAAAACGTCTTTGTCATGCACCGGGAGCGGGCAGCGTCCCAGCATATCCGCCCGCTGGAAATCCTGATCCTCAACCTGATGCCCACCAAGATCGCCACCGAGACCCAGATCGCCCGGCTGCTGGCCAACACCCCGCTGCAGGTGCATATGACCCTGCTGCAGACGGCCAGCCATGCGGCCACCCATGTCTCTGCAGCCCATCTGGAGGCGTTTTTATAAGACCTTTGAGGAGGTCAAAAATAACCGCTACGACGGCATGATCATCACCGGTGCCCCGGTGGAGACGATGGATTTTGAGCAGGTGGATTACTGGCCGGAGCTGTGCGAGATCATGGATTTCAGTGAGACAAACGTCTACTCTACCCTCCATGTCTGCTGGGGCGCGCAGGCGGGCCTGTACTATCACTACGGTGTGCGCAAGCATATCCTGCCGGAAAAGATGTTCGGCGTGTTTGAGCACAAGGTCACCCGCCCGGCAAACCCGCTGGTCCGCGGCTTTGATGAGGGTGTTCTATGCCCCCCCACAGCCGCCACACCGCCATGAGCCGGGAGGATATCGACCACTGCAGTGCGCTGCGCATCCTGGCCGAGAGCGACGAGGCAGGCCCGTTCCTCATGAGCACCGAAAATGGCCGCCAGATCTTTGTCACCGGCCACCCGGAGTATGATAAGTACACGCTGGATGCCGAGTACAAGCGGGATGTTGCCAAGGGTCTGCCCATTGCAGTGCCCAAAAACTACTACCCCAACGATGATCCCAGCCAGCCGCCGCTCTTCCGCTGGCGCGCGCACGCCCATCTGCTGTATGAAAACTGGCTCAACTATTATGTCTACCAGAACACCCCCTATGATCTGGGAGAGATGCAGCGCGTGAAGCACTCTGAGGGGTGAACCCGCTCAGCCGCCTGCGGCAGCTCCCCCATGGGGAAGCCAGGTTTACGCACGACTGTTTTTCTGCCTCTCCTATCAGGAGGGGCAGTATTGGAAAGCAATAACGGAGAGGTATTTATGGGAATCGATAAAAATGAATGGGGCTTCCGGGTGGGGCATCTGCCCCACGGGGAGCGCAATAAGATCAGTGATGTGCCGGGCGTGACGGTGGGCCATTGTACACTGGCGGATGGCGACATCCAGACCGGTGTGACCGCGCTGCTGCCCCACCCCGGAGACGTGTTCCATGATAAGGTGCTGGCGGCCTGCCATGTCATCAACGGCTTCGGCAAGACCACGGGCCTTGTCCAGATCGATGAGCTGGGCACGCTGGAGACCCCCATCCTGTTTACCAACACCCTGAGTGTGGGCACCGTGGAAACGGCGCTGGTCAAATATATGCTGGAGCGCAACCCCGATATCTGCGAGACCACCGGCAGTGTGAACCCGGTCGTCTGCGAGTGCAACGACAGCGGCCTGAACGATATCCGGGGCCTGCATGTCACCGAGGCGCATGTGGCTGCCGCTCTGGCAGACTGTAAAGCCGATTTCGCCGAGGGTGCAGTGGGTGCCGGACGCGGAATGCGCTGCCACGGGCTGAAAGGCGGCATCGGTTCTGCCTCCCGGCTGGTGGAGCTGGACGGTAAGTCCTACACCATCAGGGCAATGGTGCTCTCCAATCACGCCACCTTCGATGACCTCATCGTGGCGGCCACACCCATCCACGAGCTGCTGGAGGCCCGCATCCCGCCCCATGAGGACAAGGGCTCCATCATCACGGTGCTGGCAACAGATATCCCCCTGAGCGAGCGCCAGCTGCGGCGGCTCTGCCACCGGGCGCTGGTGGGGCTTTCCCGCACCGGCAGTGCCTGCGGCAACGGTTCGGGTGAGATCGTTCTGGCCTTTACCACGGCCAACCGGATGCCGCATTACTCGGACAAAGCCCTCCTGCCCATGGAGATGCTCCACGATGATGCCATCAACCCGCTGTTCCGGGCGGTGGCTGAGTGTGTGGAGGAAAGCGTCCTGAGCAGCCTGCTCCACGCCGAGACCGTCACCGGCTACCATGGCCGGACGGTGCAGTGCCTTTCCGACCTGTTGAAAAAATAATGTAAATAACAAGCCTTTCCGTATGGTGCACCTCGCAGTGTGACACCAACGGAAAGGCTTGTTTTTTTATCGTTATCTTTATTTCTGCACCAGCGTGATGAATGCTTTCATCTGGGGGTGAGCCATTTATCCCTGTGGTAGAACAGCTGCCGCCGCATCTCCACGCGGCAGGCGGGGACATTCAGGCGGGACAGCGTTCCGGCGGCGAGGGCATTCTGTACGATGTACTCGGGCAGGAAGGAAAGCCCCATGCCGTGCTCGACCATCTGGCAGAGCAGGGAAGCACTGCCCAGCTCGAGAAAGGGCTTGATGGCCAGCCCCTGCGCTGCCATGCACTGGTCGAGGGCATCGCGGTAGCTCATGCCCCGCTCAGTCAGCAGAAACTCCTGTCCGGCCAGTTCCTGAAGCGTGACCTCCGCCTGCCCGGCCAATGGGTGCCCGGCGGGGGCCACCACGCAGATAGGTTCCGGCTCATCCACGGCCAGCACGAAGCTGGGCTGCAGCAGCGGCTTGTCCAGCGTGTAAGCCAGATCGATCTGATTGGAGCCCAGCATCTGGAGCATCTCATCGTCGGTGGCGGTGCGGAGCACCAGCTCCACCTGTGGGCAGAGGGCGTGATACCGCTGCAGCAGGTCGGGCAGAAAAGGTGCTGCAGACCGAATCCGCCAGTGCCACCCGCAGGGTGCCGCTGACCTGCCGGGCAGGCTGCAGGGCCGCTTTGGCCTGCTCGGCTGTGGCCAGCAGGGAGCGGGCATAGGTCAGAAAGGTCTGCCCGGCATCGGTCAGGCGGACCGTTTTGCCCACCCGGTCGAAGAGCGGCGTTTCCAATTCGGCTTCCAGCTGGGCCACCTGCGCGGAGACTGCCGACTGGGAATACCCCAGCTCCCGTGCCGCACGGGAAAAGCTGTGCAGCTCCGCAATATGCAAAAAGGTGTTGATGGTACGCAGTTCCACGGCGGTACCTCTCAGCGGCGGGTGACGCCGGTCACGGTCAGAACAGCACCATCTACGACAAAATGGACTTCCAATCCCGAAAATTCCATTCCGTATACCCGCTCCGGGTCGTGCTGGTAGGAGGGGCGGGGGTCGTTTTCCAGCACGCCCCGCAGGCCGCCCCGCTCGGCAGCGGGTACGGCTTCCCACAGCTCCGGCGGGCATTCGACCCGCAGCCTGTGCGTCTGGGTCTGTGCCGTGAAGCCTGCCGCTGCATCCGGGTGACAGTCGGCGTAGGGGATGTAGGGCTTGATGTCGTAGATGGGGGTGCCGTCCATCAGGTCTGCGCCCCGCACGATGAGCACCGGGCCCACCTCGGGGCGGTGCTCGATGGCCTCCAGCCTGACGCTGGAAAGGCCCAGCGGATTGGGCCGGAAGGGGGAGCGGGTGGCAAACACGCCCATCCGGGTGTTGCCGCCCAGGCGCGGGGGCCGGACGGTGGGAGACCAGTTCTCCCGCACCGCGCCGGAGAACTGCCACACCAGCCAGATGTGGCTGAAATCCTCCAGCCCGCGCAGGGCATCGGCGTTGCGGTATTCCGGGGTGAAGATGATCTCGCCCCGCAGGCCGTCCACCAGCCCGCTCTGTCGGGGGATGCCGAACTTGGTGGGGAAGGCGGTGTGGATGTGTGCGATGACCTTCAGGGTCATGGTTTCGTTGCTCATATTATAAACCTCTGCAGAAGCCCACGGCTCTGCCCTCAATCTGAATCTCGTTCAACTGTGGCCCGGCATAGATCATAGGCGGGCAGACGGCGGCGTTGTCGGCCAGAAGCATAACGGTGTCGCCCTGCCGGTGAAAATGCTTTAAGGTGGCCTCGTCGCCGATCCGCACGGCGGCGATCTCGCCCTGCTCCACCTCGGGCTGGCAGCGGATGCAGACGATGTCACCATCGCAGATGGTGGGGGCCATGCTGCTGCCGTGGCAGGTCAGGGCAAAGTCGGCGTGCCATGCGGCAGGAACGCCGATGTAGCATTCGATGTTCTGTTCGGCGGTGATGGGGGAGCCGCAGGCAATACTGCCCACCAGCGGCACCCGTACCATTTCGGGCAGGGGCTCAAACCCCGGCGGGACAAACGCAGGGCTTTCCAGCCCCATCAGCCATGCGGGGGTGGTCTCCAATGCAGCGGCAAACTCCTCCACCTTGGACTGCGGGATGTCGTTGACCCCTTTTTCCAGCTTGGTGATGGAGGATTTGGAGCGGTAGCCCATCCGCTGGGCAAGCTCTTCCTGAGAGAGCCCCAGCTCGAGCCGACGCTGTAAGATACGGCGGGAAAGTTCTGACATGGCAGAGACCTCGCTTTTCCTGAAAAAAGAATGTTCTGCCGTGAGTATATCAGAAAAGTTCTTAAAAATCAACGATTTTCGCGCGATTTTGGTAAAATAGTTGACAAAAAATCAACGTCGAACTATAATACAACCAAAGATTGTGAAACGACACGCAGAGATCCAGATGAAAGGAGAACCTTTGATGACAAATACCACACAGATCCGCGCCTACATTGAAAGCCAGGGCCTCAAGCTGGGCCATGTGGCACGGGTGCTGGGCATCAGCAGCAGCGCCCTGCATCAGAAGCTGAACGACGAGAGCGATTTCAAAGTCAGCGAAGCCGACCGTCTTTCTGCCATGCTGGGGCTGACCATGGAACAGCGGGATGCCTGCTTCTTTGGCCCGGGCACCCGGATGTGCCAAAGAAAGGGGGCGGCGTGATGACCGCTGAACAGCGCAGAAAGACCCGGGAGGCCCTGCAGAACTACGGTACCCGCCAGTGGGCCCGCAGCCCGGCCAACTGGGGCTGGACCCGGGCCATCCAGCAGACGCAGGAGTATTACCGCACCGCCGACCCCATTCGTGCAGGCCTGCTCCAGCTGCGCTACCTGGAGCGCCGCAAGGAGGAGGATGATGCTGGAGCGGCTCTGCATCGGACGCACCACCTACCAGAAAGCCCAGCTCGATCTGCTGAGCACCGTAGCCGTTTTTGCCGCCCGCTACGGTGCCCTGTGACGCAAAATGCCCCCGGACAGCCCTCCGGGGGCATTGCAGTCAGTGTGTTTTCTTTTCCGGAGTATCGCAGTGCTGGTGGCAGGAGGCGCAGTTGCCGCTGCAGCCCTCGCCCTTCCAGCCACCCTGTCTGGAGATCCAGACCACAGCCAGGGCAAACAGCCCTGCCAGCACCAGAATGGTAATGATCCCACGAAGTGTCAGCATTGAAAAAACCTCTCTTTTTGCTGGAATGCGCAATTTCAGTATACACCATTTTGCGCAAAAGAGCAACTGCCTCGCAGTGGGAAAAAAAATGCGAAAAAAAATCAAATTAGGGCTTGCCAATCCACTTCGGTTGTGGTATAATTCTCTTGTTCCGATTCGGAGGATTAGCTCAGCTGGTTAGAGCACCTGCATCACACGCAGGGGGTCTGGGGTTCGAGTCCCTAATTCTCCACCATACAGTTCGTACTCGAACCCGATTCTTTACGAAAAAGGGTTCGGGTACGTTTTTTGTTTATCGGAGGTTCTGCGGAAGGACTACTCGGAACGAGTAAACGAGCAAAGGCAGGGTATCACCATGGCGGTGGTATCGCTAAGGGGCAGGCCCCTTAGAATTCCTGTGGAGTGTGTACGCACGTACGCAGGAAAACGGCAAAATTTCACTATATCAGGGGTGTTCTTTCATTGGAGAGTATGATATACTCGGCTTAGTTCAACAAATCGGAATTGAGGGAGTAGGAGAAATCGAGATT
>VOFC01006425.1_pt1 | contig 57927 bp, 97 predicted proteins | sample 5384161 | NCBI WGS metagenome assembly VOFC01 (sample SAMN12384722, study PRJNA508395) | human gut metagenome | isolation source: healthy gut B | host: Homo sapiens | reverse complement strand
CAAGTAGGAAAAGAAACAAACTCTGTAATAATCAACGTTCCAACATGGTTCAGCTTGCTGCGGTTAAATATATTCACTGCGGATCATACATACATTCTGACATAAAAAGCTCCAATAACTTTTCAAGTATCGGTAAAAGAATACAACACAAAATACCTGAATCAACTTTACGGTCATACAGATGGATATGGCAAGTGCAAAACAAAATAACCTGCTTCTTTTCTGGTCATAATATATCCTCCCTCATCTGAATGAGTACACCAGCCTTGATTTTGAGATGGGATATATCGATGGATTTGAAGATATTATGGCAATGGAGACCGGATTTCTTCAGTATACGATGGCTCTGTTGAAGAAAAAGAGTATGCAAGAGAACTTCAGATTCTGAATATTGAAGTACCGAAGACAGATAATATTCCGGCAGTAAGATTCGACGAGATCAAACGACTGGTATCCGAGAAGTATGACAGAAAGATCAAGAACCCATTTGACCTGGAACCAGAGGAAGAGACATTGATCAGCCGTTATGCGAAGGAAGAATGGGATGCAGATTTTGTTTTCGTAACACATTATCCGTCAAAAAAACGTCCGTTCTATGCAATGGATGATCCGGAGGATCCGACTTACGCGTCAGTTTTGACCTGCTTTTCAGAGGAATGGAGATCACAACCGGCGGACAGCGTATTCATGATTATCATGAACTTCTTGCGAAGATGGAGAAGCGAGGTATGACAGATGAAGGCATGGAGCAGTATTTAAGTGCATTTAAGCATGGAATGCCACCACACGGAGGTCTTGGAATAGGTATGGAACGTCTGACAATGAAGATGATGAACGAAGACAATGTAAGAGAAACAACATTATTCCCAAGAGACTTAAGTCGTCTGGAACCATAAGAAGAAAATACAAAAACGGGTCAATCCTCTGGATTGAACGAAAAAACTGTTGGATGTGAAGGTCTGAACTGAGAAAGAGAACTGCCCACAGGATGTTGTGGTCAGAAACTTAAGGAGTAGAAACGAGGGAGGATCTTTATGTTTAAGAAAAAAAGAATGTTATCTTTGCGGAGGTAAATTGATTGATGGCCGTTGCAGTTCCTGTGGGCTGGATAACACAAAGCTGGAGAAAAGAATTACAGGCTGAATGAGAGCAGCTTTGATCGCAAGAAAAAAATGACATATTCCCAGAAACGACAGAATGAGACTGGAGAGACAAAAAAAACGGGAGAAAAAGCAGGATGCGGGACATCTCTGTGAGAGTCATAACGGACGGAAAAGAACGCAGACAGAATATCAGCAAAAAGAAAATCCGCGGATTGAAATCCCACAGACAGGGCAGATGCAGCCAGGTGGGCCGACGGTATTTAATCCGGCAAGGAAGGCTCATACAGGATCTTATGAGGAACAGAAAAAAGCAAGGAAAATCAGTGGAATTCTTGCGGGAATTATCGTAGCAATCGTAGCATTTGCAAGCATTGCAGGTTCCGTTGGTGATTTCATTTCCTCATTTGGGGATGATTTTCATTCCTCAGATTATGACTGGAATGATGATGGCAGCGAAGTGGATTCTGAGTATGATCCATATATGAATACAACGAGAGAACTTTCTGAGACAGGAGCAACTTATGATTGTGTATTAGGATATGGGGAGTATGAGATCGGAGCACAGATCCCAGGAAGGAACTTATTTATTAAGTGAGAAGGCTCCATGCAGCAGGATGATCCTGAGAATTCGATTTATTACTATTCTTATTTTAGTGAAGATGAGTCAGATACGGATGCAGGAGATTATCTGGATGATGTGAGACTGTATACAGGAGGTCATCTGAAGATTGATACAGGACTGGTTGTCCAGTTTCATTCTGAGAATGCACAGACGGAACAGATGCAGCTGGAAGAAAATCCGCTGACGGAACAGGTAACATTGAAAGCCGGAAACACTTATACGGCGGGAACAGATTTCCCGGCAGGATGGTATGATGTGACCGAGGCATCAGGAGTCGACTGGGCGGAGCTTCATTACAAGATTTATCTTGGTGATTTTTATGATAAGGAAAATGAAAATCTCAATTATGAAAATTATGGACTCTGGTTTTATGATACAGATGGATCAGAATCTGATAGAAATGCAGTTTTCCCGGAAGGAACGGAGCTGGAAGTGGATGATGGGGACTTAATCTTGACGCCGTCCGGCTCAGTAAAAACCAGAATTATGACAGTTTCTATGATATGTACCGCTACAGGTCGCAATAAGATGAGAAATTTATGATACTGATTTTGGAAATTGTCAGGATTAGCAAAGACAGAGTAGAAAGAAAGGATGATTAAATTGGCAAATAAAATATCCGATGAAACAATCGAGTATGTAGGAATCCTTGCAAAGCTGGAACTTTCAGAGGAAGAGAAAGAAGAAGCGAAAAAAAAAGACATGGAGCAGATGCTGGATTATATAGATACATTAAATGAACTTGATACAACAGGGATTGAACCAATGTCTCATGTATTTCCGGTACAGAATGTGTTCCGTGAAGATGTGGTGACAAATGGCGATAACAAAGAGGCAACACTTGCGAATGCACCACTTCGTAAAGAGGACAGTTTTGAAGTGCCGAAGACAATTGGTTAAGGGAGTGAGAGCAGATGGATTTATTAAAACTTACAGCCCTTGAACTGGGCGAGAAGATCAAAGCAAAAGAAGTAACTGTACGAGAAGCAGTCGATGCAGTGATTGGACAGATCAAAGAAGCGGAGTCAGAGATTCATAGCTTTGTGACGATAGATGAAGAAGGTGCTTATGCACAAGCGGAGGAAATTCAGAAGAAAATAGATGTGGGCGAACTGACAGGTCCACTTGCAGGAGTTCCGGTTGCAGTAAAAGATAATATGTGTATCGAGGGACAGCTTACCACATGTAGTTCAAAGATTCTTTCCAACTTCAAACCGAACTATACGGCAGAGGCAGTTGAGAACCTCAGAAAAGCAGGAGCGGTTATCATTGGTAAGACAAATATGGATGAATTTGCCATGGGAAGTACAACAGAGACGTCTTATTACGGACCGACACGCAATCCGCACAACACAGCACATGTTCCGGGAGGTTCTTCCGGTGGATCCTGTGCGGCAGTGGCTGCGTGCGAATGTTATTATGCACTTGGATCTGATACCGGCGGATCCATTCGTCAGCCGAGTTCTTTCTGTGGAGTTGTCGGACTAAAACCAACTTATGGAACCGTTTCCCGATATGGACTTATCGCATATGGATCTTCTTTAGATCAGATTGGACCGGTAGCGAAAGATGTATCGGATTGTGCGGCAATTCTTGAAACAATTGCATCCCATGATCCGAAGGACAGCACTTCCATGGATCGTGATGACTGTGATTTTACAGAAGCACTGGTGGAAGATGTGAAAAAGGACTCAGGATCGGAATCCCGAGAGATTATATGGGCGAAGGACTGGATCCCGAAGTAAATGATGCTGTGATGAAGGCAGCAAAAGTACTCGAAGAAAAAAGGTGCGATTGTTGAGGCGTTTGATCTGCGACTTGTAAAATATGCAATCCCTGCTTATTACACGATCGCAGCAGCAGAAGCCAGCTCCAACCTGGAACGTTTTGATGGTGTGAAATATGGTTATCGTACGAAAGATTACGATGGACTTCATAACATGTACAAGAAAACACGTTCAGAAGGATTTGGACCAGAAGTAAAGAGAAGGATTATGCTGGGTTCTTTCGTATTAAGCTCAGGTTACTACGATGCCTATTATCTGAAAGGCACTTAGAACAAAAGCTTTAATCAAGAAAGAGTTTGACCGTGCATTCCGTAATTATGACATCATTCTCGGACCGGCAGCACCGACAACTGCTCCGGAGCTTGGAAAGAGCTTAAGTGATCCGATTAAAATGTATCTCGGAGATATTTATACCATCTCTGTAAACCTTGCCGGACTTCCGGGCATGAGTGTGCCGGTAGGAAAAGACAGCAAAGGACTTCCGATCGGTATGCAACTGATCGGAAATGTATTTGAAGAAAAAAGACTTTGATCCGTGCAGCATATACCTATGAGTGTGCGACAAAGAAGATGCATGAAACACCGGCATCTGTCGGTCTTATGTCAGAAAAAGGAGGACGTTAACAATGGCAAAACAGTATGAAACAGTCATTGGTCTTGAAGTTCACTGTGAACTGGCCACAAAAACAAACATTTTCTGTGGATGCAGCACAGAATTCGGAGGCGCACCAAATACCCATACATGCCCGGTGTGTACCGGTATGCCCGGTCTCTGCCTGTATTAAATAAGCAGGTTGTAGAATATGCCATGGCGATCGGACTTGCGACAAACTGTAAGATCACGCAGGTATGTAAATTCGATCGCAAGAATTATTTCTATCCGGATAATCCGCAGAATTACCAGATTTCACAGCTCTATCTGCCAATCGCACGAGATGGATATGTAGAGATCGAAAGTTGGTTCAGGAAAGAAAAAAGTCCGCATCCATGAAATCCATATGGAGGAAGATGCAGGAAAACTCGTACACGATGAATGGGATGATACATCACTGGTTGATTATAACCGAAGCGGAGTTCCGCTGGTAGAGATTGTGTCAGAGCCGGATATGCGTTCCGCTGAGGAGGTCATTGCCTATCTTGAGAAACTCCAGACTGATCGTTCAGTATCTTGGTGCATCTGACTGCAAATTGAAGGAAGGATCTATGCGTGCAGACGTTAACCTTTCTGTCCGGGAAGTCGGCACCGGAATTCGGAACAAGAACGGAGATGAAGAACCTGAACTCTTTCAAGGCCATTGCCAGAGCCATCGAAGGAGAACGGGAACGTCAGATCGAGCTGCTGGAAGCCGGCAGAGTTGTTGTACAGGAGACGAGTCGCTGGGATGACAACAAAGAATCTTCACATGCAATGCGTTCCAAAGAGGATGCAAAAGACTACCGTTATTTCCCAGATCCGGATCTTGTGCCGATCGTGATCGACGATGAATGGATTGAAAAAGATCAAAGCAAAAACAGCCGGAATTCCGTGATGAAAAACTGGAACGTTATAAAAAGAGTTCGATATTCCACAGTACGATGCAGAAATTCTCACAGAGTCCAAGCATATGGCGGATATCTTTGAAGAGACAACAGCAATTTGTGGAAAACCGAAAAAGTATCCAACTGGCTGATGGTAGAAACCATGCGTCTGTTAAAAGAACACGGCATGGAACCGGAAGATATCAGCTTCTCACCGGCTAATCTTGCAAAACTGATCGAACTTGCTTACAGACGCAGGAACCATCAACAGTTCTGTTGCAAAAGAAGTGTTCGAACAGGTATTTGAAAAAAGATGTAGATCCGGAAAGTTATGTAGAAGAACACGGATTAAAGACAGTCAATGATGAAGGCGCACTGGAAGAAGTGTTAAAAGAAGTCATTGCGAAGAATCCAAAAGCCATTGCCGATTACAAAGGCGGCAAAGAAAAAAGCACTCGGCGCATTGGTCGGACAGACTATGAAAGCCATGAAAGGAAAGGCAAATCCTGGAATGGTGAATCAGAAATTGCGGGAGATGTTGAAGTAATTTTCTATTTAATTAATTATCGCGGCCTCTCAGTCCATGAGAAAAACTTGGTGCTCTATTTGCTACTAAGATTCCGTGATGTAAGAAAATCTAAGGATGTCCAAATCTCCTAAAAGCAAAGGCATTCCACTCATAACTCGCTTCGCTCAAACAATTCGTTCCATGCCTTTAACGGAGATTTGAACACCCTAAGTTTTTCTAAACATCACTCCATATACGCGACAAACAGAGCACCAAGTCTTTCTCATGTCGTGCTTGGCCAATGATAATGAATTCAATAGAGGGTTGTAACCTTTGTGTGCAGCCGGAAAGTTGAGGTGGAAGCCTTGATTTTCCGGATTTTTTGTACACTTTCGGTATCACGCCGGTTACGCTTCCACTATTGAATCATACAGTATGCGATAACGTAAGGAAGAAAAGGAAGAGAGTCCCGCTGCGTGCATATGAGATCATGGTTAGTATTTCTTAAGCATCAAAATTGGCCGTTAGCAGTCAAAAAATCATTGTCTGAGCTTGCGAGTTATGTTTTTTTGACTGCTGCTTTTAGGACAATTTTTATGCTTTAGAAATACTCCATGATTGAATCAGCACGCAGCGGGACTCTCTTCCTTTTCTTCCGGCCGGGTATCAACCGCTTAATGCATTAAAGAGAAAATTGCCCCTGTGGTTTCCACGAAAAAAGATGGTATAATTGACATACGAATATACGCACACGGAGGAAGTATGCATGAGTGAATTTGTGACTTTGAAAGATGTTAAGAAGATATATCAGATGGGCGAAGTTGAGATCATGGCGGCCGCAGGAATTGATTTTGAGATTAAAAAGGGAGAATTTGCAGTTGTTGTTGGTCCGAGTGGAGCCGGGAAAACCACAGTTCTCAATATTGGCGGCATGGATACGGCATCTGAGGGGCAGGTGCTGGTAGATGGGCAGGATATTGCTACGTATTCAACGAAGCAGCTGACTGCATATAGAAGAGACGATATCGGATTCGTGTTCCAGTTTTATAATCTGATACCGAATCTGACGGCACTGGAGAATGTGGAGCTTGCACTCCAGATATGTAAGAATCCGATGGATGCAAAAGAGGTATTGGAAGAAGTAGGACTTGGGGATGTCTGGATAATTTTCCGGCGCAGCTGTCGGGAGGGGAACAGCAGAGAGTGTCGATCGCAAGAGCACTTGCGAAGAATCCGAAATTATTACTCTGTGATGAACCAACGGGAGCGCTTGATTACAATACAGGCAAATCCATTTTGAAATTACTTCAGGATACATGCCGGAACAATGGTATGACAGTTATTCTGATCACACATAATTCGGCAATTGCGCCAATGGCAGACCGGGTGATCAAGATTAAAAACGGCCGGGTGGATAAGATCATACAGAATCCGCAACCAGTTCCGGTTGAGACCATAGAATGGTAGGACAAAGAGGTGAGGATAACAGATGGCAAGAAAAAGATAACACGAAAGAATTTTTTTACATGGAGATCCGACGGAATTTTGGCCGTTTTATTTCTATTCTTTTTATTGTTGCGCTGGGAGTATCGTTCTTTTCCGGCATCCGGGCATCCGAGCCATCTATGAAGATTACCGGAGATGCGTATTTTGATGAATCGGATCTGATGGACATTAAGGCTGTCAGTACGCTTGGAATTACGAAAGAGGATGTAAGTGCGGTCGGAAACGTAAAGGGAGTGGGAAAGGCTGAAGGTGCCTACAGTGCAGATTTCCTGAATATAAAGAATAAGAAGCAATATGTACTTCATGTGATGTCAGCGATGGAGGATATGAATAAGATCACGGTAAGGGAAGGACGTATGCCGGAAAAAGCAGGGGAATGTCTGGTTGATGACCAGATGAATTATAAAATCGGCGAGACGATAAAATTAAAGTCCGGAACAGATGACAAGGTGACAGATACATTGAAGACGGACGAATTAAAAGTAGTCGGAAAAGGAAATTCCCATACTACATTTCACTGAGCCGAGGAAGCACAACCATTGGAACCGGTACGATAAGCGGATTCGTAGTGGTTCCGGAGAAAACCTTTGATCTGGATGTGTATACGGAAATGTACGTACAGGTGGCAGGTGCAAAAGATCTGACTGCTTATACGAAGGCATATAAAGAGAAAGTAAAGACCGTCCAAAAGAGAATCGAAGCAATCACAGAAGAAAGAGGAAAGATCCGGAAGTCGGAACTTGAAGATAAGGCAAATGAAAAACTTGCGAAAGCGCAGAAAAAGCTGGATGATGGCAAAGCGGAATCGAAGCAGAAGCTTGAGGATGCCAAAAAGCAGATTACCGATGGAGAGACGCAGGTTTCGCAGGCAAAAGGAAAAAGATTGCGAGTGGAAAGTCGCAGATTGCAGCAGCAAAGCAGACGATAGATACAAAACAAAAAAGAATTGGATCAGGCGAAAAAAAGACGTATCAAAATGGACTGAAAGAGCTTTCCCAGGGAAAGAAACAGTACGAACAAGGAAAAAGCTGCGTATGATTCCCAGTATGCAGAAGCGCAGGCAAAGATTCAGGCAGGAGAGGAAGGCCTGGTTACATACAGAGCCGAACTGGATAAAGGCTGGGCGGGATATCAGACTCTTCTGAATACGATTGAGGCACTAAAAGCACAGGCAGCAGGCGGTTCGGGACAGGATCCGGATCAGGAGAATCCCAACCAGGATCAGGAATTATTACAGAAGATCCAGGTAATGGAGCAGCAGGCGCAGGAGACCAAGAAGACACTGGATGCAAAAGAACAGGATTATCAGACCCAGAAGGCCGGACTTGATGCAGCAAAGCAAAAGCTCGCAAGTGGGAAAGCCGAGCTTGACCAGGCAAAAAGCGAAGCTGGACGCCAGTGAAGCAAAGCTTACCAGTGCAGCCGCAAGTATAGAATCCGGACAGAAACAATTAGATGCCAGTAAAGCAGAGTTGAAAGCACAGGAACAGACATTGCAAAATGGCGAGACAGAAATTGCTCAAAATGAAGCCAAACTTGCCGATGCGAGAAAAGAATATGAGGACGGAAAAGAGACGTCTGAGGAAGAAATCGCAAAAGGTGAGAAAAAGCTTGCTGATGCAAAAGAACAGATTAAGAAGATAAAAAAAAAAAATGGTATGTATACAATAGAAGTACACTGGTAGAATATGATGGATTTGGGGAAAATGCAAACCGTATGCGTGCAATCGGAAAAAGTATTTCCTGTGATGTTCTTCTTAGTTGCTGCTCTGATCAGTCTGACCGGTATGACCCGTATGGTGGAAGAGCAGAGAATTGAGATCGGTACAATGAAAGCACTGGGATACAGTAATTTTTCTATTGCTTCCAAGTATCTGGGATACGCGTTTCTTGCAACAGCGGGAGGAAGTATTCTGGGAGTGCTGACAGGAGAAAAGATCTTGCCGTATATTATCATTTATGCATATGAGATTATGTATCCGCATATTCCGAAGATTTATGTACCATATCATATGAGTTATGCGGTGATGGCATCGGTCGCTTCGATCGTGTGTACCATGGGGAGCGACACTTCGCATCCTGCTATAAAGAACTGGCTGCAGAACCGGCTGTGCTGATGCGTCCGCCGGCAAAAAAAGGGAAGAAGAGTGTTCCTGGAAAGAATTGGATTTATTTGGAAACGAATGAATTTCACATGGAAATCAACAATCCGAAACTTGATGCGTTATAAAAAACGTTTTTTATGACGATATTCGGAATTGGCGGCTGTATGGCGCTGATGCTGGTTGGATATGGAGTAAAGGATTCGGTATATGAGATCGCAGATATTCAGTACGATGAGATCCAACTGTATGACGGGCACATTTTCTACAAGGATGATGTAACAAAGACAGAGAAAGAAGAGTTGAAGGAATATCTGAAAGAAGATACGGATATTCAGACTTATATGGATGCGAGGATGCAGAGCGTGACGGCATCAAAGGGAAATAAAAAACGCAGCGTTTATCAGTGCGTACTTGGCAATCCGGATATTGTCGGAAAATATGAAGATTTCCATGACAGGAAGACGAAAGAATCATACAAACTTACAGACAATGGTGCAATTGTCAGTGAGAAGACGGCAAAAACTTCTGAATGTAAAAAGAAGGAGATACGATAAATCTTAAGGACGGTATGGCAAAAGGTGTCACAGTAAAATTGCGCATATCTGTGAGAACTATATGGGACATTACATATATTTTACGCCGCAGTATTATAAGAAAGTATATGGAAAGACAGCAGAATATAACTGTATCATGTTCCGGGCAAAGGATGGATATTCAGAAGAACAGGTGAAAAAAGCCGGAGAAAAAATCCTTGCGAAAGATCAGGTACTGACAATCTCTTATCTGCATGATATTAAGGATCAGCTGGATGATATGCTTGCCAGCCTGAATCTGGTGATCATAGTCCTGATCGTTTCGGCGGGAATGCTTGCATTCGTAGTACTTTATAATCTGAACAGTATTAACATTACAGAGCGTCAGAGAGAGCTTGCAACTTTGAAAGTGCTTGGCTTCTATGATGTTGAAGTAGCGGAATATGTATTCCGGGAAAATATCCTGCTGACGCTTATTGGAGCTTTCGTAGGTGTGATATTCGGTAAAGTCCTGCATCTGTTCGTAATTCAGACGGTGGAAGTGGATGCGGCGATGTTTGGACGAAGCATTTATCTTCCGAGTTATATCTACAGCTTTTTATTTACGATAGGATTTTCATTATTCGTAAACTGGGTAATGTATTTCAAGTTAAAGAAAATTGACATGGTAGAATCATTGAAAAGCATAGAGTAGCCGGGAAAATGGTACGGCACATATAATATTAATATAAGGATATTCGGCGAAAATATCATAAAAATAAAAAGTTTATAAATGGTTTATAAATTTCATAGAATTGTTAGCACTCTTTTTTAAAAGAGTGCTAATTTTCTATTGACTTTTAAAATATGCAGTATTATCATATCTGTTAGATGAAAAATGTAACAAAAAGATGTGGGCCAGTCGGCAATACGGCATCTTTTTGTCACTAATATGATAGAAATATAAAAGTAGAAATAGGAGTGATTTACAATGGCAGCAAAGAAAGGTAGTTTGTCAATCAGCAGTGAAAACATTTTCCCAATCATTAAAAAATGGGTATATTCCGATCACGATATTTTCGCACGTGAGTTGGTTTCAATGGATGTGATGCGATCACAAAACTGAAGAAGCTGGATATGATGGGTGAATACCAGTTACCGGATGATTACAAACCGGCGATCAAAGTTGAGGTTAATCCAGAAGAAAAAACTCTGAAATTTACAGATAACGGTCTTGGAATGACAGCCGATGAAGTAGAAGAATATATTACACAGATTGCATTTTCAGGAGCTACACAGTTCCTTGAAAAATATAAAGATAAGACAACAGAAGATGATATGATCGGACATTTCGGTCTTGGATTCTATTCTGCATTTATGGTAGCGGATGAGGTTCATATTGATACACTCTCTTACAAAGAAGGCGCAAAACCGGTACACTGGGTAAGCAACGGCGGAACTGAGTATGAGATGGAAGAAGGCGACAAACAGGAAGTCGGATCTACAATGACCCTGTATCTGAATGAGGACAGCCTGGAGTTCGCTAATGAATACAGAATGAGAGAAGTTCTGGAGAAATATTGTTCATTTATGCCGGTAGAAATCTTCCTTTCCAAGGCAAATGCAGAGCCTGAATATGAGACGATCGACGAAGCAGATCTGAAAGATGATGATGAAGTAATCGAGCATATTCACGAAGATGCCAAGATGGAAGAAAAAAGAGAATGAAAACGGCGAGAAAGAAATGGTAGAGACAGAACCTGCCAAAGAAAAAAGTAAAGATCAAAAACGTCCGGTTTCATTAAGTGATATCCACCCACTGTGGACAAAGCATCCGAATGAATGCAGTGATGAAGATTATCTGAACTTCTACCGCAAAGTATTCATGGATTACAAAGAGCCACTGTTCTGGATTCACCTGAACATGGATTATCCATTTAATTTAAAAGGAATTTTTGTACTTCCCAAGAATCAACACAGAGTATGATTCTATTGAAGGAACAATTAAGTTATACAACAACCAGGTATTTATCGCGGACAATATCAAAGAAGTCATTCCGGAATATCTGATGGTATTAAAGGGAGTCATCGATTGTCCGGATCTGCCGCTTAACGTATCACGTAGCGCATTACAGAATGACGGATTTGTGAATAAGATCTCTGAATACATTTCCAAGAAGGTTGCAGACAAGCTTTCCGGAATGTGCAAGACAAAAAGAGAAGACTATGAGAAATACTGGGATAACATCAGTCCGTTCATCAAGTTCGGATGCCTGAAAGATGAAAAGTTCTGTGACAAGATGAAAGACGCGGTTCTGTTCAAGAATCTGGATCACAAGTATCTGACACTGAAAGACTGTATCGAGGCAAATGGTGGAACCGTAGAAGATCCGAATGCCAAGACAGAGGACAACAAAGCAGATGATCAGAACACAGAGAAGAAAAAGAAGAAGACAAGACGATCATCTACTATGTAACCGATGAGATCCAGCAGAGCCAGTACATCAATATGTTTAAGAAACAGGGCATGGATGCAGTAATCCTCGGCCACAATATTGATTCACCGTTTATTACACAGTTAGAGCAGCGCAATCAGAACATCAAGTTCCAGAGAATTGATGCAGATGTAACAGCAGGAGCAAAAAGAAGAAGTTGCCGAAGAGGAAAAAAAGAAGCATTCAGAAGACATCTGACAGCCTGGTAGAAATCTTCCGTAAAGAGCTTGGTGACGAGAAACTGGATGTTAAGATCGAAAAATTAAAAGATGAAAATATAGCTTCTATGATGACATTATCTGAAGAGAACCGCCGTATGCAGGAAATGATGAAGATGTACGGCATGAGCGGAATGGATATGGGTACAACAAGTACACTGATCCTGAATGCAAATCATCCGCTGGTTCAGTATGTAGTTGATCATAAGGGCAGCGAGAATACAAGTATTATCTGCAAACAGTTGTATGATCTGGCTATGCTGGCACATAAGCCATTAAATCCAGAAGAGATGACAGCATTTGTTCAGAGAAGCAATGATATTATGATGCTGCTTACGAAGTAAGTCTGGCAGAGAGTTGAAGTAAAAGAAGACCATGCAGCTGTGGAAAGAGAAATCCATAGTTGCATGGTTTTTGTTTGTATTCTAGTATTCGCCTTCGATATTTTTGGATTTTAAGATGGATTTTACTTCGGTATCCCATTCTCTTTCGATGGACTTATCCATAGAAAAGGTTTTTGAGGAAGTGCTTAGGTGATGCATTGGAGGGTGCTTCCATCGTAGTGGAAATTGAGGTAGAGTCCCTGAATGTCTTCCGGGCGGTAAGCGGTCAGGCCGTGGGCTGTCAGGAAGGCAGGAATCTGATCGTCCGGGAGAGCAAGGACAATCTTGAAGTTCAGAGGAGTGCGTTTGCCACGGATGATCTGGAAGCAGAAGTCACGGATCTTTTCCCAGCGGGAGTAAGTCTCTTCCAGTTTTTCGTCGAAGAAGTCTTCCTGGAGATAACCGCTTATGGTAAATTTGTTAAATGTAGTGAATTCTCCTTCGATAAAGAGAAATGTATCAAAAGTATCCTTTAAAAAGAAGATGGGACATACAATTTTTGGCTGATAACTGGTATACGTTCATAAGGAATAACCTCCGGATAAAAATAAATGTAATCTGTATTATAGCACAAAAATTGATATAAATTGACATGGGAATGAAAAAACAGTAAAATAAGTTGAATATATATTTATCAACAAAAAAGAAATGTAGAAGAGAGGAATTTTTTTTGGAAATAGATAAGAAAAATTCTGAGGAGAAGGAAGCTAAACAGTAAGCAGAGATTCCGGAAAAAAAAAGGATCATGTGCTTAGGACTGCAGTAATTCTGGCAACCGTGATCATTGTGCTTGGAGGAATCGTTGTAGCAGTAAGGCTTAATAATCCAAAGCAGGACACAACGAAAGGCAGGAAGATCCTGAGTGAGATGGATCGTACGGATGTCGGAAAAGTAAATAAAAAATCCAGAAACTTGAAGAGGAAGAACGTGTGAAGGAAGAAGCAGCAGATAACAGATCCGTAAGCGAAAAGTTTGCGGATTGTCTGATCCTTGGAGATTCGGTCACACAGGGCTTATATGAGTACGGAGTGCTGGATGAGGCGAATGTACAGGCAGACCGCGGAACGGAAGTTTCGGAAGTCAGCAGTAAAAAAGATTGAGGAACATATAAAAAAGCCAAAGAGATGAAGCCGGAAGTGCTGTTTCTTGCCTATGGAATGAATGATATTGAAGCACAGAATGGAAATGCGTCCGGATTTGTGAAAGTATATAAAAATGTTATAGAGGATCTGAAAGAGTCCCTGCCGGATACGAAGATTTATGTCAATTGTATTCTTCCGGCGGCGCAGTCGGCGATTGAAACAAGACCTTTATTTGCCAATGTTCCAAAGTTCAATCAAAAACTGAAAAAATTATGTAAAAAGAAAAAGTGACATTCATCGATAATACAGATCTGGTAAAACAGGAGTATTATGCCGATGATGGGATCCATATGTCACCATCTTATTATACAAAATGGGCAGATCATATGGCGGAGGCAGCAGGATTATAATGAGAAAAAAGGAAGACTGGATATTATTAATACATGTAAGTATCTGATGGTGATCGCACTGATTGCCTATGTGGTATTGCTGGTTTCCGGAGAGGGAGATAATACCGTATCCGTAGATACGATACAAAAGAATATTGAAAAATCTGTTTCGCTGAAAGGCATGAAAAAGGGAAGTTCTCAGGACCTTAAGAAGTATTATGGTCTGAATGCCAACGATTATGCCGGAACAATGTTGTATATACCGGATGATGTCATGAGTGTAAATGAGATACTGGTAGTAAAAGTAAAAGATAAGAGCCAGGTAGAAGATGTGGAGAAGGCTGTAGAGGAGCGTTTGTCTACACAGAAGAAGAGTTTTGAGGGCTATGGTGTAAAACAGACCAGGCTTCTTCATTCTGCAATCGATGAAACCAGGGGTATTACATATTATTAGCTGTTTCAAAAGATGCGGACCGCATAGAAGCCGCATTTAAGAATAGTATTTATTAGAAGGCAGAGGAATTAGAAAGATGTTATTTAGCAGTATTGTTTTTTTTACATTTTTACCGGCTGTGTTGGTGTTGTATTACTTGCTGCCGGAGAGATTCCACAATCCGGTTTTGCTGCTTGCAAGTCTGATTTTTTATGCGTGGGGAGAGCCGGTCTATATCTTCCTGATGCTGATTTCCATTCTGTTCAATTATTTCAGTGGACTTGATATAGCAAGAAATCTGACGGACAGAAGGCTGGCAAAAAAGAAGCCTTATATTCAATATTGTGGTGAACATTGCAATCCTGGGATTTTTCAAATATGAAGGCTTTGTGCTGGATTCACTGAATGCGGTGCTGCCGAGTGCATATTACATATCATCCGCTGGCACTGCCGATCGGTATCTCATTTTATACATTCCAGATATTGTCTTATATTATAGATGTTTATCGGGGAAATGTTAAAGTTCAGAAGAATATCCTGAACTTTGCATTATATGTAACAATGTTTCCGCAGCTTATCGCAGGACCGGATCGTACAGTATGCAGATGTTGAAGAGCAGCTTGTAAACCGCGAATCATCATGGAACAAGTTCGGAGAAGGGTGCATGTATTTTATACGTGGACTTGCAAAAAAAGGTATTGCTTGCGAATACTTCTGGTATGATATTTACGGAAGTAACCGGACTTGGAAAGGGCAATGTGTCGGTACTGAGTGCATGGCTTGGTGCTTTTGCCTATATGTTTCAGATTTATTTTGATTTCAGCGGTTATTCGGACATGGCAGTGGGACTTGGAAAGATGTTTGGATTTGAGTTCTGTATGAATTTTAATTATCCGTACATAGCGAAAAGTATTACTGAATTCTGGCGCAGATGGCATATTTCTCTGAGCAGCTGGTTCAGGGATTATGTATACATTCCGCTCGGGGGCAACAGAGTATCGAAGAGCCGGCATATCTTCAATCTAATGGTTGTATGGTTTCTGACCGGATTATGGCACGGAGCTGCATGGAATTTCGTGGCATGGGGATTGTATTACGGGATCATACTGATCATTGAAAAATATATCCTGTCACCGGTACTGGCTAAACTCCCTTCGGTTGTACGCCATATTTACAGTATTGTGCTGGTTGTGATCGGATGGGTATTATTCTTTAGTCCTTCACTTGGAGGGGCGGCCAGATATCTGGGAATGATGTTTGGAGCAGGAGCACACGGAGTGGCAGACAGGGAAAGCCTGTATCTGCTTACAACGAATCTGGTATTGTGGATCATTCTGATCATTGGTTCTACTCCGCTTACAGATGTCAGATATCAGCATATGCTGCGCCGGAAGAAGTGGAATACGACGCTTCTGAATGGAATCGTATATGCGGTACTGTTCATTTTGTGTATCGCATATCTGGTGACAGAGACATATAATCCGTTCCTGTATTTCAGATTTTAGGAGTAAAAATGAGACAGTCAAGAAAAAAAAAATGGGAAAGAAGAAAGTGCATAGAAATAAATTAGCAGCGGTGATATTTGTCATAATGATGATCGCTTTCTGTGTTGTGAATCTGGCAACGGGTGACCGGGAATTCTCGGCGACAGAGAACCGGGCACTGGAACAGAGACCGGAACTTACAATTTCAGGAATAGAAAGCGGAAGATGGATGGAGCAGTACGAATCCTATGTATCAGATCAGTTCGCGGGAAGAGATTTCTGGGTAATGCTAAAAAAGCAGGGTGGATCTGCTGGCAGGAAAGAGAAAAGTGAATGGCGTGTTCAAAGGAAAAAGACCATTATCTTCTGGAGGATATTGCAAAACCGGATGAAGATCAGATGAAAGAAAATCTGTCTGCAATGAAAATGTTTCAAAAACAATATAAAGATATACCAATGTACATGATGCTGGTTCCGAATGCGGCTAATATCGAATCGGATAAACTTCCAGGATATGCAGTTACAGAGAATCAGGAGAAGCAATTTAAAGCAATTCACAGTACACTGGGATCTGTTTATACATGGGTGGATGTCAGTGATATTTTAAAAAACACAGATCAGAAGAAATCTATTATCACACAGATCATCACTGGACAACACTTGGCGCGTATTACGGTTATCAGGCTCTTTCAAAAAGCATGAAGCTTGATACATCCAAAACCTCTGACATGAAGCCTTATGCGGTGACCAATGCATTTAACGGAACACTGGCTTCGACGAGCGGATATGAAACGGGATATGAAGAACCGATATATATCTATGCACCCGACAATCTTAAGAATGCGACAGAGGCTGTAGTAAATAATGTAAATGAAAAAAAGAAGACGGCAACTCTTTATGATACTTCCAAGCTTAAAGGAAAAGACAAATATGCACTTTTTCTTGGCGGAAATTATCCGATCCTTGACATCAAGACGACGGCAGATTCGACAGACAGGCTTCTGATCATCAAGGATTCTTATGCCAATAGTCTGATTCCGTTCCTGATACCTTATTACAGGGAAATTGTGGTTGTCGATCCAAGGTATTATTATGATGATATTGAAAATGTCATGAAGAAGGATAATATCACAAGTGTATTATTTTTATATAATGGAAATACTTTTGTAAAAGATAACAGTATCAGCGGGGTGTTACAGAATGATTAGGCTGAATAAATATTTAAGCGAAGCCGGTGTGTGCTCAAGAAGAGAGGCGGATTTACTGATAGAATCCGGCGTTGTAACGGTGGATGGAAAAAATGCCGTACCCGGAATGAAGGTTGAAGACGGACAGGAAGTCTGTGTGGGGAAAAAACGGATAAAAAGCAAGACAAAAAGACAGTCCTGGCGGTATATAAACCTGCTGGGATTGTTTGCACAGAAGATAAAAAGGGAAAAGAAGAATATTATCAGATTCCTGAATTATCCGCTACGCGTGACCTATGCGGGAAGACTGGATAAAGATTCGGAAGGACTTCTGATCATGACCAATGATGGTGATCTGATCAATGGCATGATGCGTGCAAGATTCTCCCATGAGAAAGAATATAAGGTCACAGTTAATAAAGAAATCACACCGGAGTTCATAGAAAAAATGAGTCGCGGAGTACATATCAGAGACAGGGAGAAGAACCTGGATGCGGTGACCAGGCCGTGTAAAGTGAGAAAGAATGGAAAATACACATTTTCCATTATTCTGACGCAGGGCCTTAACAGACAGATCCGCAGGATGTGTGAGGCACTTGGCTATAAGGTGACAACACTGAAGAGAATCCGCATTATGAATGTAGAACTAGGTAATCTGAAACCGGGAGAGGTAAGAGAATTAACAGAACAGGAGTTAAAAGAATTGTATGGGACAGTCAAAGAACGAGAGAATGAAAGAACTGGTCAGCCTTCTGAATAAAGCTTCCAGAGCATACTATCAGGAAGCACAGGAGATCATGAGTAATTATGAATATGACAGATTGTATGATGAACTTAAGGAGCTTGAGGATGAGCTTGGTATTACCTTGTCAAACAGTCCGACGGTAAATGTCGGATATGAAGTGGTAAGCGAACTGCCGAAAGAAAGACATGAAAGCCCGATGCTTTCTCTGGATAAGACGAAAGAAGTAGAAGAACTTAAGAACTTTGTGGGAGATCAGAAAGTTCTGATGTCATGGAAGATGGATGGTCTGACGGTTGTACTGACTTATCGTGATGGAAAGCTTTATAAGGCGGTCACCAGAGGTAACGGAGAAGTCGGAGAAGTGATCACGAACAATGCGAAAGTATTCAAAAATGTGCTTATTCAGATTGCATATCAGGGAGAACTGATCTTAAGAGGAGAAGCAGTCATAGGATATAAGGATTTTGAAAAAATCAATCAGGAGATTGAAGATGTAGATGCCAGGTACAAGAATCCAAGAAATTTGTGCAGCGGTTCTGTCAGACAGCTGAATAACCAGATCACGGCTAAACGTAATGTAATGTTCTATGCATTTACACTGGTGCAGGCAGACGGAGTTGATTTTCAGAATTCCAGAGCCTGTCAGATGGAATGGCTGAAGTCACAGGGATTTACAACAGTGGAGTATTATATGGTGACCAGAGATACTGTTGAGGACGAAGTTGCTAAATTTTCGTCTAAGATCAGTGAAAATGATTTCCCGTCGGACGGACTTGTATTAACATATGATGATATAGCGTATGGACGGTCGCTTGGAAGAACTGCAAAATTTCCGAGGGATTCTTTTTGCGTTCAAATGGCAGGATGAGATGAGACAGTATTAAGAGAGATTGAGTGGAGGCCGTCAAGAACCGGACTGATCAATCCGGTTGCAATCTTTGATCCGGTAGAACTTGAGGGAACAACAGTAAGCCGTGCAAGTGTTCACAATATCAGTATTATGGAAGAACTGGAACTTGGGATCGGTGACAGGATTGAAGTATATAAGGCTAATATGATCATCCCGCAGATTGCAGAGAATCTGACAAGAAGCGGAGTAAAAAGATATTCCGTGTAAATGTCCTGTCTGTCAGGGAGAGACAAAGATCCGGCAGGTCGGCAACGCAAAAGCATTGTACTGTATGAATCCGGAATGTCAGGCGAAGCACGTCAAATCATTTGCACTGTTTGTCAGCAGGGATGCACTTAATATAGAAGGATTATCAGAAGCAACACTGGAAAAATTCATTTCCAGAGGATATATTCATACATTTGCAGACATCTTCCATCTGGATCAATACAAAGAAAAAATTCAAAAGATGGAAGGATTCGGAGAAAAATCATATAAAAAACTGACAGAAAGTATAGAAAAGGCAAGAACGACGACCCTGCCGAGAGTCATTTATTCTCTGGGAATTGCAGGAATCGGACTTGCCAATGCAAAAGTTATTTGCAGAGAATTAAAATATGATGTAGAATCTCTTCTGAAGGTTTCGGAAGAAGAATTAAATGAGATTCAGGGAGTCGGAGAGGTTCTGGCAAAAGCGTTCGTCGGATATTTTGCAGATGCAAAACATGTGGAGAATTTCAGAAGGCTTTTAAATGAGCTGACCATTCCGGAAGAGACTGTAACAAAACAGCAGATTTTTGAAGGCGTTAATTTTGTAATTACCGGAAGCGTAAAGCATTTTGCCAATCGTGGAGAAGTAAAAGAGCTGATTGAAAGTCTGGGTGGAAAAGTGACTGGATCAGTCACATCAAAGACAAACTATCTGATCAATAATGATGTGACGAGTACGTCATCCAAGAATAAAAAAGCGAATGAGCTGGGAATACCGATTATTTCAGAAGAGACATTTCTGGAACTGGTAAATCAGGGGAAGCATAAAAGCAGGATAAAAGTCGGAGTGAAATGCGTAAACTACGTTAAGAAGGAGAGAATAATGGCAAATCAGGATGATAACAACAATCAGGAAATTGAAAAAGTAGAAGATGTAGAGGTTGAGACAACAAAGAATACATCTGATACAGATAATAAGAAACAAAATAATGACGATGGATATGAAAAAGTCTGCTTTATCTGCAGACGTCCAGAGAGCGTTGCAGGAAAAATGATTGAACTTCCGAATCATATCTGTGTCTGCAATGACTGTATGCAGAAAAGCTTTGATGCAATGTCAAATGGCCCGATTGATTACAGTCAACTGATGAATATTCCGGGAGTACAGGTATTTAATATGGCTGATATGGAACAGAGTATTCCAAATCAGCAGAAGATCAAAAAAGAAAAAAAAAGAGGGCGAAGAATATAAACCATTAGTAGATATCAAGAATCTTCCGGCACCACATAAGATCAAGGCCAGCTTGGACGAGTATGTGGTAGGTCAGAATATGCAAAGAAAGTTATGTCTGTAGCTGTTTATAATCATTATAAACGTGTGGCTACTGATTCTATGGATGAAATCGAGATTGATAAGTCTAATATGCTGATGATCGGACCGACAGGTTCTGGTAAGACGCATCTTGTAAAAACACTGGCAAAGATTCTGGATGTACCGCTTGCAATCACAGATGCGACTTCACTTACGGAAGCCGGATATATCGGAGATGATATTGAGAGTGTGGTTTCCAAACTTCTGGCAGCAGCGGACAATGATGTGGAAAAAGCAGAGCAGGGCATTATCTTCATCGATGAGATCGATAAAATTGCAAAGAAAAAGAATACAAACCAGAGGGATGTAAGCGGAGAATCCGTACAGCAGGGAATGTTAAAACTTCTTGAAGGAAGCGATGTAGAAGTACCTGTCGGCGCAACCAGTAAAAATGCCATGGTTCCGCTCACAACAGTGAATACAAGAAATATTCTCTTCATCTGCGGCGGAGCGTTTCCGGATCTTAACGGAATCATCAAAGAGCGTCTGACCAAACAGGCAGCAATTGGTTTTGGAGCAGACTTAAGAGACAAGTATAATAACGATAAAGAGATACTGAAGAAAGTAACAACAGAAGATTTACGTGCATTTGGAATGATTCCTGAGTTCTTAGGACGTCTGCCGATCGTGTTCACTTTACAGGGTATGAGTGAAGAGATGCTGGTAGAGATTTTAAAAAAGAACCTAAGAATGCAATATTAAAACAGTATCAGAAACTGCTGGTATTGGATGAGGTAAAACTGGAATTCAATGACGATGCTCTTCATGCAATTGCGAAGAAGGCATTGAAGAAAGATACCGGTGCTCGTGCGCTTCGTTCGATTATTGAAGAATTTATGTTGGATATTATGTATGAGATTCCGAAGGATGACAATATCGGAGAGGTTATCATCACGAAGGAATATATCGAAGGAACCGGAGATAGACGGTAATTATGTTGAGAGGTCAGGAAGTACCAAGACTTCAATAATACATTTTACATATAAACTATTATATAATTTTTTTTTTACTAGGAGAAGAATGGAGGAAAGACAGCGATGGGGGAATTATCAGCTATTCCAATCTGGCTCTGCATACCCTTTGCAGGGTTGTTGCTTAGTATTGCGGTAATGCCGCTGTTCAAGCCGGACTGGTGGGAAAAACATCAGCCGCTGGCAGTTGCATTTTTGGTCAATTTTGTTTATTATTCCTTTTTACAGCGAAATATGGAATATTTACAATGAGTGAGACTGTTCTGGAATGTGTGGTAAATGATTATCTGACATTTATCGTTTTACTGTTTGGATTATTCTGTGTAGCAGGTAACATTACGATTGACGGTGAATTTGCCGGATCACCGAGGATTAATACGGCGTTGTTTGTTTTGGTACACTGCTTTCCAGTGTGATCGGAACTACAGGATCAAGTATGCTTCTTGTACGTCCGTTTATTAAGATGAATTCCTGGAGAAAGAGAAAGAGTCATATCATGATTTTCTTTATCTTCCTGATCTCTAATATGGGAGGATGTCTGACACCGATCGGAGATCCGCCACTTCTGATGGGATTCATGCGAGGGGTACCTTTTTTCTGGAGTATGAAGTTATTCCATATTCTGGTTTTTAATATGGTGATCCTTCTGGTGATATTCTATTTCCTGGACAGAAGAGCATACAGAAAAGATATTGCAGAAGGAAGAAAACCGGATATCAGAGAGCCGGGAACACATTTTAAAATTGTAGGACTTCATAATCTTATCTATGTAGCGATGATCGTCGGAGCCGTGATCTTAAGTGGAACACTTCCGGGAATGTCCGCATTCCAGAATGCAGACGGAACCGTAAAAAGGACTTCATATCCTTGGAGAAGTTACACTTGGATTTCCGTCAATAATTGAGGTTGTGATCATCCTTCTGGCTGCATTCTTATCGTTTAAGACGACGAACGAAGAAGTCCGTATCCGTAACCACTTTACCTGGGGTGCAATCCAGGAAGTTGCGGTTCTGTTTATCGGAATCTTTATTACTATGCAGTAAGCACTTATGATCCTGAAAGCGAATGGAGCGGAGCTTGGAATCAGCAAACCATTCCAGATGTTCTGGGCTACAGGAGCTCTGTCAAGTTTTTCTTGATAATACGCCGACATATCTTGTGTTCCTTACAACAGCAGGAGCACTTGGATTCAAGGGCGGTGTGGCAACAACGCTTGGTGCTGTTCCGGTTAAGATGCTGGAGGCAATCTCGTGTGGTGCTGTATTCATGGGAGCAAATACATATATAGGAAATGCACCGAACTTTATGGTAAAATCTATGTCGGATGAAAACGGTGTGCGTATGCCGTCGTTCTTCGGATATATGGCATGGTCACTGACGTTTTTGATACCGGTATTTATTATCGATATGTTGATATTCTTTTTTATAGAAGGGGTGCGGAAAATGCAGGAGAATAAGAATAAATATTATGACATTGCAGAACGGATCTATGATCTGGACGGAGAAGTATATGAATGTGTAGGATCTTCTCTGGGCCGTACCTTTACAGGAGATAAACGTACCTGTGTGGGCAATCTGGTTATGCTGATGCGTACCAAGCCGCAGGGACATCTTCTTAGAAGTGAGCTGGCATTGATCAGTAACATGGCACGTACGATCCGAAAGGATGAAGACCGTTCCAGACTGATGAAAAAATACGATGAGATATTAAAGGAAATAGCAGAGCTTCCTGCAAGTTTCGGTAAGGTTGAAATTCTGGATGAAAACAGGGCGAAGTTGAATACAGCGAATCTGCGTCAGAAGTTTTCAAAAGACGATCATCTTATTATTTGTATCGGAAGAACGCAGGGAAGTGCCGGAAATGATATTGGTTTGCACTGGCAGATGCACTTAGAATCAACTACTATGATGCAGAAATCTTTAATGAAGTATTAAGAAGACTGGATGCGGAGAAGGATTCTGTGACAGATGTGGCGGATCTGGGAACGGATCTGATCGAGAACAAATATCAGGGATCCGGAAGGACGATCAAAGAGCGTCTGAAAGACTTTGACCGCTATCATGGATTGACAAGAGAAGACGCGATCTTCTTCAATCAGAGTGACCTGATCTGCAAAATGGCAAAAGAAGAAGATTTTATTGTAATGGGTAGATGTGAAGATGTGATACTTGCGAATAACCATATTCCACATATCAGTATTTTTATTACGGCACCGTTCGAACAGCGTGTGCGTCGTATTATGGAGGTCAATGATCTGGATCATAAGAAAGCGGTACGTCTGCTTAAAAAGCTGGATCATCAACATGCAAGATATTACAATTATTATACCGGTCAGAAATGGGGAGATACTATGAACTATGATATCTGTTTTAACAGTGCAAGTTATGGTATTGAAGAGTCGGTAGACATTATTGAACGTATGCTGAACCAGAATACGAATTCATAATAAAAGATTAATGAATGACAGGGAACCTTTCATATACATAAAACAAATGTATATGAAAGGTTTTTTTGATTTGGAAGAGAACTGTAAAGAAAAAGATTATTTCCGAAGATTACTGGGATTTTATTATTCCATTATACAGAGATGAGGAACTTAAGGAAGTGAATCCGGAAAATGCGTGTATTCAGGAGATGGATTTTGGATATAAAAGTGTATCTGTAGACAGAAGGATTCTGCTTCCATTATCGTTCAGAGAATATTGGTACAGTACGATCCCAAAATGTTATACACTTCTGGATATGCAGCCGTTAGATGCAGCGGGAATTATTACATTGCAGAACTATCCGACACTTCAGCTGATGGGGGATGGGATCATGATCGGCTTTTTTTAGATACCGGGATAGATTATCAGAATCGTGTGTTTCGCAATCTGGACGGGACGACACGGATTGTGGGAATCTGGGATCAGACGATTCAGACGGGAAGAACACCACAGGGGCTTTATTATGGAACGGAATATACGGAAGAAATGATCAATGCAGCACTTAGATCGGAGGATCCGCTTCAGATAGTACCGAGTGTGGATACAGACGGACATGGAACATTTGTTGCAAGTGCGGCTGCAGGAGGAGCAGAAGTTGGAAAACAGTTTCTCGGGGCCGCACCGGAGGCTTCTATTGCAATGGTCAAATTAAAAGTAAAGCAAAAATTATCTGAAAGAATTTTTCGCAATAGCACAGGATGCCGTATGTTATCAGGAAAATGATATTATGCTGGGACTCCGCTATCTGAATGACCTGGCAAGAAAACAGGGAATGCCGTTAGTGATCTGTGTAGCCCTCGGAACAAGCTTTGGAGGACATAACGGAGATTCTCTTCTGGCAGATATATTGGACATTTATGCGACGGTAAGAAACAGGTGTGTTGTAGTCGGAACAGGCAATGAAGCGGCCAGAAGACATCATTATTTTAACCGTTTTACGGATGCACAGGATATGAGGACAGCAGAAATCCGGGTAGGAGAAGGGACACAGTCTTTTGCCGTTGAATTATGGAGTACACTTCCGAATATCGTAATGGTGTCGGTTACTTCGCCGTCTGGAGAGCGTACGGGGATGATTCCGATACGTCTGGGGTATCTGTTTGATTTTTCATTTACATTTGAACGGACAACGATTACTGTGGAATACAGATTATTACAGAGGAATAATGATGCACAGCTGGTATTTATAAGGTTTCAGAATGCGGTTCCCGGAATATGGAAAATAGATATAAAGCCAAGCGATGCAGACAACCGGAGATTTTCACATATGGCTTCCGATGGAAGAATTCCTGGAGGGAGAGGTATATTTTCTGGAATCAAATCCCGACACTACATTTACAGAGCCTTCAGGAGGAAGAAATACAATGACTGTGGCTTTTTATAACAGCAGGGAGAATGGAGTTGATATTAATTCGGGCAGGGGGTATACTAGAGATGAAAAAATAAAACCGGATTATGCTGCGCCGGGAGAAGCGGTCACAGGAGCAGTACCTGGCGGGGAATTTAAGAATCGGACCGGTTCGAGCGCCGCAACAGCGATTGCAGCAGGCGGATGTGCCCTGATCATGGAATGGATCAGTGAGCAGCCGGGGGCAAAGAGGAGTGTCGTCCAGTCAGGTCAGAAATATTATCGTGATGGGAACACAAAAGCTTCCGGGAATAGAATATCCGAATACACAATGGGGATATGGGACGATGAATTTGTACCGATCATTGGATATTTTAAGACAGCTGTAAAGAAGAACGAGATAAGGAGAGGATACTAATGGCAGATTTTTTTTTGAAGAATTCGGCAGAATGGTTTCAGATGTTGCTAGTGACATCACAAAGAAGACAGGAGATACTCTGGAAATCCAGAAGATTAAAAGCAATGTTCGTTCGTTAAAGAGAGCGAATGAAAGAGATCTTGCAGATATCGGACGTATGGTATATGAAAAATTCCAGAGTGGAGAAGTGTCAGACATGGATTATGTAACGCTCTGCGAAGAGATAGAAAAACGTGACGAAGAGATAGAAAAAAACAGGAAGAAGAGATCGTAAAGATCCAGGGAGAAGTATAAATGCGTACACGCATACCCGGTGCGGTCGGAACACTGTTCGCTCTTGATATGGCTGTAAAACAGTACATAGAAGAGAATGTAAGCGAGACGGAAGAAAAAAAAGTCTCTGTGGGACAGGGGTTCTGATCAGAAAAGTATATAATAAAGGATTTGCATTTAACTCTATGGATTCCGAACCGGAAAAAGTAAAGAAAGCGTCGGTGATGACGACAGCAGCGATCGGACTTCTGACAATTATAGAAGCTTTTAGGGAAGGGCATATGCTTAGTAAGATAGCCCTGACATTCTTAAGCGCAGGAGCTTTAAGCAATACTTATGACCGTGTTGTCAGAGGAAAGGTAGTGGATTATATCGGTATTAAATCCAGTCACAAAATACTGGGCAATATAACCGCCAATCTGGCAGATATCTATATTTTGCTCGGTTCTGTATTTGCATTTTTGAAAAAGAAAATAGATTAGGGCACAGGGAACAATTTGGAAAAAATAACGAACCCTGTCATCTTTCAGGTGGCTTCACATAAAGTTAGTGAAGACACCCGGAAGATGACAGGGTTCGTTGTTTGTCGCCATGCGGTTCGAAAGAAGCCGCCAGATAAATCTAAAATAGAGCATGAAAAAAGCGGGTGATGGGAATCGAACCCACGTATCCAGCTTGGAAGGCTGGTGTTCTACCATTGAACTACACCCGCATAATACATTATAAATCGGGGTGACAGGATTCGAACCTGCGACCTCCTTGGTCCCAAACCAGGCGCTCTAGCCAAGCTGAGCCACACCCCGTTATTTGACGTGTCCTTAAGACAAATAGTATGATATCATGATAAAATGTAAAAAGCAAGTAAAAAATGAAAAAAAATTGAAAAAAGTCATAATTATATAAAAAAAACGACACAAATACGAAAAGTCAGAATCAATATTAAGGAAATGATAAGTTGTATCCGCTGGAATGCTGTTGTATAATTAAGAACGATGTCGAGAAAATAGATTATTATTAAGAGGACTGAATTGATAGATGAAGGAGACTAATAACGTAGAACAACGACCAAGCACTTCTCTTTCAAAAGGTGCAAGAAGAAATCAGATATTAAGGCGTATAACAGTAGTCGGTGTGATAGCAGCAGTAATAACTGCTGCTTTTGCTGGCTATTGTCTGCACCGTGAACGTGTAGAAGAAAAAAACAGAAAGCAGAAGAGCTCAGAAAAAGAAAAGCAGGATAAAAAAGAGGCGGAAAAAAAAAAGTCAAAGCCGGAAACTGCCGAACAGAAATTGGAACGTGTACGAAAGCAGGCAACGGAACACGGATATCCGAAAAATGTGATCGAACTGTTGGATAAAAATGTGGAAACAGTAGATTTTGTGGCTGATTATGAAAAGAAAAAAGATAAGCCGTATGCAGATACGATAGGAAAAAGATCTTTCGCAGGGAGGGATACCGGAACTTTTGCAGTGGGATGAACGATGGGGGTATGCTCCATACGGAACCAGTATAGTAGCGGCAAGTGGATGCGGACCGACCTGTATGGCGATGGTAGCAGCCGGACTGAATCAGGATGCGTCGATCACTCCGGCAAAGGTAGCTGCTTACGGAACGGAACATGGTTATGTGGACGAAGAGAATAACACGTACTGGAGATTCATGGATGAAGCCGGAGCAAACTGGAAGCTTAACAGTACTGCAGGTCTTTTGTCAGAAGAGCAGGTAGCTTTAGAACTTTCGCAGGGACATCCGGTCATATGCAGTGTCGGTCCGGGAGATTTTACCAAGATTGGACATTTTATCGTACTGACAGGTTATGAGAATGGCAATGTGAAAGTGAATGATCCGTTCAGCATAAAGAATTCGAAAGCAACATGGGTATTTGCCAATATCAAAGACCAGATAAAAGCGATGTGGGTATTTTCAAAAAAATAAGCTATCAGACGGCAGGCAGCCGGTGGAAGATTGTTTTCAGGAAACAGGAGAAAAGATATGAGATATGATTTTACAAAGATTATAGACAGGCATGGAAAAGATGCGATTGCAGTAGACGGACTTGGAAAGAATCCGGGATTTGCACCGGAACCGCCAAAAGACGGATTTGATGTGATACCGATGTGGGTAGCTGATATGGATTTTGAGACTGTTCCGACGATCCCGAAAGCAATTATGGACAGGGCGGCACACCCGGCATATGGATATTTCAGTCCGGTGGAAGAGTATTATGATTCGATCATCCGCTGGCACAAGATCCGTAATAATGTAGAAGGTCTGATGCCGGAGTATATCGGATATGAAAATGGAGTATTAGGTGGGGTGATCTCGGCACTGACAGCATTTGCGGCACCGGGAGATGCTGTACTTCTTCACAGCCCGACTTACATCGGATTCACCAAATGCATCACAGAGAATGGATACAAGATTGTACACAGTCCGCTCAAAAAAAGACGAAAAAGGAATCTGGCGGATGGATTATGAAGACATGGATGCCAAAGTTAAAGGCAAATAACATCCATGTAGCAATCTTCTGTAGTCCGCATAATCCGACCGGACGTGTATGGGAGCGCCGAGAGATTGAAGAGGCGATGGAAGTATATAAGAACAATGAATGTGTAGTGATCGCAGATGAGATCTGGTCAGATCTGATCTTAAAAGGCAGCCAGCACATTCCGACACAGTCGATCAGTCCGGATGCAAGAAACCGTACGATTGCATTGTATGCACCGAGCAAGACTTTTAATCTGGCAGGACTGGTAGGAAGCTATCACATCGTCTTTAACCGAATGTTACGTGACCGTCTGGAGGCAAAATCTAGAAAATCACATTATAATACAATGAATGTATTATCTATGCATGCGCTGATCGGGGCTTACGAGGCAGAAGGATATACCTGGGTCAATGAGCTTTGCCAGGTATTATCTGAAAAATGTTGATTATGCAGTGAATCATATCCGTGACTATTACAGAGGAATCAATGTCAGCAAGCCGCAGGGAACGTACATGTTGTTTCTGGACTGTGAGGACTGGTGTGAGGAAAATTATAAGTCACTGGATGAGCTGTTAAAAGCAGGATGGGACGTAGGCGTTGCATGGCAGGACGGAAGACCGTTCCACCAGAAATATGGAATCCGTATGAATCTTGCATTACCGCTTGGCAGAGTAAAAGAAGCATTCGAGCGTCTGGATGAGTACGTATTTCATGTGTAAATATCTGGAAAATATACAGAAATAAAAAGTATAATGCTGTAGATTCCAAAGGAAAATACAGCATTTATTAAGAATGAGAGAAGTGAGAAAATTTGGATAATATAATTGTATCGTTTAATGTAATTGCACCGGTATTTTTTCTTATGGTATTAGGATATTTTCTGGTCAATTATACATCTCTGGCGGACGGAAAGCTTACAAAACAGGCAAATGCCATTGTGTTTAAGATATTTTTACCATGTATGTTATTCTACAATGTCTACCAGAGTGATATCGGTTCTGAGATACATAGCAGGATCAGGCTGTGCATCTGGGCAGCAGGGGGACTTCTGATACTGTTCGTATTGTTGTGTCTGATCGTTCCAAGGATCGTAACACAGGAAAATCAGCAGGGTGTAGTTATCCAGGGAATTTTCCGGAGCAATTATGTGATCTTCGGAGTTGCAGTCGTACAGAATATGTATGGCCCGAAAAGTACGACGACAGCGGCAATTTTAAGTGCCATCCTGGTACCGATGTATAATTTCCTTGCAGTAGTCGCGCTGTCAATCTTCGGTGAAAAAAGGAAAATGACTGGAAAAAGATCATTCTGGATATTATAAAGAATCCACTGATCATATCTTCGGTATTAGGGATTATATTTTCACTTCTTGGGATCAGACTTCCGACAGCTGTCGATACAACGGTTCAGGATCTGGCCAAATTATCAACACCGATTGCGTTTATGATTCTGGGTGGGGATCTGGACTTCTCAAAAGTAAAAAGGAAACTTAAAAACAGCATTTGTGGTATTGACGATCAAGCTGGTAATCTTGCCGCTTATCATGATTCCGATGATCGTTATGATGGGATACAGGGATGCGGATCTGTTGTCAGGCCTGCTGGCATATCAGACTCCGGTTGCGGTATCCAGTTATATCATGGCACAACAGGCGGGAGCAGATGGACAGCTTGCCGGGCAGCTGGTTGTGTTCTCATCGGTGCTTTCGATATTTACGTTGTTTGTGACGATATTCATATTGCGGACGATGGGGCTCCTTTGCGGTTTAGTACCATAAAAGTAATCACTCTCTTTCAAAAAAATCTTCCTGAAAAGTTGATTTATCAGGTTAATAGGAATAGAATTATGAAATGAGTATTTCTAAAGACAAGGACGTTACAACATGGAGAGAGATTTAACAACAGGAAGTGTATTTAAGACAGTCATTTATTTTTTCACTGCCATATCTGTTATCGTACTTTTTACAGACGTTATATGGTATGGCAGATTTATTTATTGTCGGTCAGTTTGGCGGGGTCAGCAGTACGACGGCGGTATCGATCGGAAGCCAGGTCATGCACATGCTCACGGTTATGATCGTAGGACTTGCAATGGGAGCGACGGTTATGATCGGACGATGTATTGGTGCGAAAGACTACAAGAAAGCATCGGAGACGATAGGGAATACTGCGACGATGTTCATGGGAATTGCGATCATACTTTATGATCATATTACTGTCAGCAGTCAGACCGATTGTTAGTGTAATGTCTACTCCGGCTGAAGCCGTAGAGGGGACGATCCGTTATCTGACCATCTGCTTTATAGGAATTCCTTTTATTACAGCTTATAATATTATCAGTGCAATCTTCCGTGGAATCGGTGATTCAAAAAGTCCGATGTACTTTATTGCAGTAGCATGCGCAGCGAATGTCGGTCTGGATTATCTGTTCATCGGAGTCATGGGACTGGATGCGGCCGGAGCAGCACTTGGAACGACCATCGCACAGGCAGTCAGTGTCATTGTTTCACTTACCGTGGTCATAAAAAAAGGGCACAGGGATCAAATTAAGAAAATCGGATCTTCGTCCGAAGAGACATACGATGAAAAACATATTGAAAGTCGGTGTGCCGGTTGCACTGCAGGATGGATTTATCCAGATATCGTTTATTGCAATCACAATATTTGCCAACCAGCGTGGATTAAATGATGCGGCGGCGGTAGGTATTGTGGAAAAGATCATAGGGATCCTGTTCCTGGTACCGTCTTCTATGTTGTCAACGATATCGGCACTGGCATCGCAGAATATTGGTGCAGGCAAGCATGACCGTGCACGCCTGACATTGCGGTATGTATTATGTATGACAGTAGGATATGGATTAGTTGCGGCAACGATTGTGCAGTTTGTATCTGTTCCGTTTGTTGGACTATTCACGAATGACGGGCAGTACAGATACTTGGAGGACAGTATTTACGAAGTTATGCATGGGACTGCGTATTTGCAGGAGTACATTTCTGCTTAAGCGGATATTTTTTATGCATATGGCTTGTCTATCGTATCATTTATCCACAATTCCATATCTATCGTATGTGCCAGAATTCCATTGTCTTATTATGCGGCAACGCATTTTCCGGATACATTATTTCCGATGGGATGTGCGGCACCGGCAGGATCGATCATCTCAATCATTATCTGTGTTGGCGTACTGATATGGATGAATAAACACACGGAAAAATATATGGAAAGAACGTAGTGATCGGAGAGAAAATATATGACGATCGGAATTATAGAAGACGACACATTATTACATCAGGCACTCAAAACAGCACTGCAAAACGCAGGCTATCAGACCGTATCCGTATATACAAAACGAGAGGCTCTTACTACAATTACAGGCAGTGAGAGCCTTCTTCTCATTGACATTGGACTTCCGGACGGCAATGGACTTGCATGTTACAAAAAAGATCCGGGAAAAGGCAGAGATACCGGCCATTTTCCTGACAGCAAGAGACGAAGAAACGGATATGGTGACAGCATTTGACACAGGAGCAGACGATTATGTGGTAAAACCATTTTCCATGAAAGTGCTTCTAAAGCGCATAGAGGCAGTGATCGGACGGAACAACAGAGAAAAACAACTGGCATGCGGAGAAATAATATTATTTCCTGATAAGAAGCAAGTATACAAGAACGAAAAGGAAATTATCCTTACAGCCAGAGAATATCAGTTACTGGAATATCTGATGTACAATCAGGGAAATGTACTGACGAAAGAAAATATCCTGAATATGTATGGGGACTAGATGGCCAGTTTGTAGTGGATAATGCCGTCAGTGTCACGATCAACCGGATGCGGAAAAAGATAGAAACGGATGCAGGATCACCGATATATCTGAAAAATGTATTTGGATTGGGGTACAACCTGGAGTGCGTCTGAAAAAAGTAATGGCAGATACAAAAAGGAAGAGAAAAAAGAATGAATATCATAATAATCGTAGTGGCAGTAACGGCAGGAGTAATTCTGGGTGGAACTGCCATATATGTTTATCAGGAAAATGCAGACAGAAAGAACTTAAGTTATTGGCAGAATGTATGGAAAAGATATTGCGAGAGGAAAAGATCCGGGAAACAAAAGCAGGAGAAGAGACATTATATGCAAGACTGGAATCCAGACTGGTAAGGATCCAGGAAATGTTAAATGGACGGACAGAAGCTGCGGAGAAGAGTAAAGATGAGATCCAGAAGCTGATTTCAGAGATTGCACACCAGATGCGGACACCCCTTGCCAATATCAGGACATATCAGGAATTATTAGAGGAAGAATGGAGTAAAACCGGGACAAAGACGGATGAAAATGTGGATAACTATCTAAATGCAATGAGATCCGGAGAACAACAACTGGAATTCCTGACAGAAGGATTCGTGAAGATGTCCAGACTTGAGCAGAATATGATTCAGATACGGAAAGAAGAGACAGATCTGTTAAAGACCGTGAGAAACTGTCTTGGAAGAATTCAAAAGCAGGCAGAAGAAAAAACGGATTGCATTCCGAATAGAGCTGCCGCAGGAAGTCAACTGTCCGCATGATGCCAACTGGCTCGGAGAAGCAATCGATAATATTCTGGATAATGCCGTGAAATACAGTCAGATTGGCGGAACCATAGAAATGATAGTCCAGAAGAATGAAATGTGTGCAAAATTCTTGTAAAAGACAACGGACTTGGAATTGAAAAAGGAGAAGAGCATAAGGTATTCCAGAGATTCTACAGAGGCAAGAACGTGACGACACAGAAAGGCTATGGAATCGGGCTTTATCTGGCAAGAAAAATTATAAGCCTTCATGGCGGATATATAATCGCAAAAAAAGTAGATATCCGGAAAACGGCCTGATGATGGAGATAAATCTTCCGGTCTGTTAGAAGTTTGTTAGATTTGTCCTGTATGCTGTATGAGACAAGTGAAAGTTCCGATACGAAACGGACACAATTATAAGCAAGGAGAAAAAAATCTTATGGAAATGATAAAAGCAGCAGGATTAAAGAAATATTATGTGACAGATAATTACGAAGTCCATGCGCTGGACGGAGTGAGTCTGTCCGTAGAAGAAGGGGAATTCCTGGCAATCATCGGTACATCAGGAAGCGGGAAGACGACATTACTTCAGATCCTGGGCGGCCTGGATGAACCCACTGCAGGTGGCGTCTGGATACGCGGCAACAGTCTGAAAGATATGACGGAAGATGAACGCACGATATTCAGGAGAAGGAATATCGGATTCGTATTTCAACAGTATAATCTGATCCCTGTTATCAATGTATATGAGAATATCGTACTTCCGCTCAGACTGGACGGTGCAGAGATTGATGAAAAATTGCTGGAAGATATTGTTAGAACGTTAACGATTGGAGAAAAGTTAGAGAATCTCCCGGAAGAACTGTCCGGCGGACAACAACAACGAGTGGCAATTGCAAGGGCGTTAATGGTAAAGCCGGCAGTACTTTTGTGTGACGAGCCAACAGGAAATCTGGACTCTGTCACAAGTATGGAAGTAATTTCATTGTTGAAGACTTGTGAAGCAAGATTCCACCAGACGGTGATTGTTGTGACCCATCAGGAAGCGATCGCACAGATGGCAGACCGTATCCTGCGCGTAGAAGACGGGAAATTATACAATGCGGAGGTGTAATGAAATGAATGGATTTACACCGAACAATAATACGAACGTGATCCGGATGCTTTCGGAAGCTATCAGAAAATGTAATAAAAGCAGAAACCGGATTCTTATGGGAGCAGTCGTTTTATGTATTCTTACACTGACATTTGTCTTTGGAACGGCTTACGGAAAAATAAATGCAGAATATACGAAAAAAATATTCGGATGGATGGAACAACGGCATCCACTTACATAGAAGAGGGAACAAAGCAGCAATATGAAAAAGCACGTTCCTTAGGATATGTAAGAGAAACCGGAAGAAGAATGAAAATGGGTGAAGCCACAGAATCCGGAAAGAAAGAATCTATCTGTTCCATACAAGTGCTGGATCAGACTGCATGGGAAAAAGATGATGAAGCCCGCCTATACCGGTGTCCATGGAACCTATCCCAAAAAGCAGCAGGAAATCATGCTTCCGGTAAAGACATTAAAAAAGCTTGGAATTGATAATCCGAAAAGAGGGATGAAGATAGCACTTGATATATCGATCAGCTTTTTTCAGACAGAAAAAGAAGAGTTCGAATTATCTGGATGGTACAGTGCTTATACAGAAGATAATGGAAGAAGCAAAGCAATCGGATATGTGTCAGAAAAGAAACTGAAGGACTGGGGGTATGATATTGAAGAAGATTCGGATATTCTGATCTGTCAGTCGAATGACATGGACTGGAAGGATACAGAAGAAAAAAAATTATACGAAGATGTACCGATGAAAGACAATTCCCAACAGATCATTGCGACAGATACTGCAAAGAACCGGGCCGTAAAAGAGATGACGGGAAGTTACGGGATGGCAGTAGTAGAGGCCGTTGTGATTATCTGCGGAATATTCTTACTTGTCTACAATGTGATGCAGATATCCATGTCGGGCGATATCCGGCAGATGGCGCTGCTTCATACGATCGGTACAACGAAAAAGCAGATCCGTAAGATCTATATCCGGCAGATCATGCGGACGATAGTGCCCGGATGTATTACAGGGACAGTTTTGTCGGTTCTGCTGCTGCGATATCTGATACCGGAACTAGTGGGAAGGCAGTATCTGAATGGGTATGGAGGAGCGGAAGAACTGCAGATTTTTCGGATGGAAATCTTGTTGTTATCGGTAGCCTTCACGTTACTGGTAATTCTGGGTGCATCGGAACAGGTGATCAGGCAGACGGTAAACAGAACCTGTATAGAGGGAATGCATTACACGGAGCAGACCGGAAGAAAGAAAAGGCATCGTAGAAGGCCAGACCTGGGAAATGGCACTTTTAATAAGAAAAAAAAGAAGCGAAACACAGGAACTGTGCTTTATGGCGTGGAAAAACGTCACAAGATACCGGCAGAGATTTGTCATCACAGTCATTTCAATGTTCCTTGGAATAGAAATGTTCCTGATCGTTATGGTGATCATAACTGGAAGTGATTATGCGAATATCATTAATCAGAGACCGGATTTCCTGATCGCAGGGGAATTCAGTGAGTTTGCAAAAAAAAGAGGGAAGCGGGACAGAATATCAGACACAGTCGCCGGATCAAGATCCAATGAAATCAGAAGGAGATAATTTCGAACTCTTATATGACAATGAATATGGTGAATTTTCACCGATATCCGAAAAGGTGCGGAACCGCTTGTGGAATCTTGACGGTGTGAAGAAAAAAAGAAATCTTATATAACCGAAGGAGCCTATATGCTTTCCAGTATATCCAGAGATGGAGTACGTCCACTGGAAAAGGATACTTATCTGGGAAAAAAAATGTGGAATATGCAGAAGAAAGCAGTACTGATTATGAATCTGGGGCAAAGATGATCGAAGGACTGGATGCCGATACTGTTCAGATTGTCAGTGAAAATGAATTAAAAGCATTAAAAACTTATGTAGAGAAAAACAAGTTAAAAGTTGATATGGACAGTCTGGAAAACGGAACAGGGGTAATGATCATCCATGATCATAAGTTGTCACAAAAGCAGGGAAGACAGGCAGAAAAAGCAGTGGGAGAAACGGTATGTTTATCTCCGTTAAAGAATAAAGAAACGTGTATCCGGTGGAATTCCATGACGGCCAAAGAAAGAGACAAGGAAGATGAGATAATAAAAGCAGAAACGCCGTCTACAGAATATACGTTAAGCGGCTATCTGGATAATCAGGCAGATGGCTTCCCGGAGATCCACCAGACCTGGCATGGTGCAGAAGGAGATATCTATTATCTGGTCAGTGAAAAAGGATTTAACCGTTTATCTACGAAGAGAAAGACATTTTGCATGGAATTGAACGTAGAGAAAAAGAAAGAAAAAAAAGATTATGCATGAAATCCAGAAGATTCTTTCGGCAGAAAACCAGCGGCGGAAAAGCAATACACAGACAAGCCCGGACGGCGAAGGAGAAGCAGGCATTTTCTACATTGCAAGATCAGATCTTATGCAGAAAAATGCAGACTACATCCATGGAAACAGAATTATGTTCGGAAGTATCAGTGTAATATTATTGTGTGTCGGACTGGTTAATTATTTTAATATTATGTTTACGGGAATTGTGGGAAGGAAAAAAGAGCTGGAGATTATGAGAAAGATTGGAATGACACGCCGGCAGGAAAGAAAGCTGTTATTGCTGGAAGGCAGCTATTATGTACTGCTTGTCGCAGGCCTTGTAGCGTCAGTTGGATCAATCATACTAAAAGGAATCAACGTTTATATGAGAAAACAGCTTTCTTATTTTACCTTTCATTATCCGGTAGGAGCGATTGCAGGAAGTATTGTAATTATGGAAATAGTGTGCGTTATAATTTGTAACCTGCTTATATTGAAAAAAATGAAAAAGTAGGTTAAATAAATAATTTCACCAACTGCGTCTTATCCAGCACAAAAATCGATACATCCATAAAAAGATGTGCCAGTAGCGTACTAAGGATCACACCGTTGGAAGTCAACAGGAATCCACAGTGGAATCCATACCAGCATACGATGGCGGAATAACTTCCCATCAGTACCAGAAGCGGCAGATTTCTTGCGACACCTTGCAGTGTTTCTTTTTGATATCTTCCAGTGTAGAATCAAAGTACAGGAAACGGCCGACTGCCAGTGTGATAAAATACATGATCAGTGAATCATAGTTCGAATCATGGTAGATGAACTTGATATATAATAAGATCAGAATAATATAAAAGGCAGAGATCAGCCGCACGGACGCCTTTTGTCTGGTCGGAATTGCAGTTAACGGAACGAACAGGATATCGAACCAGTTTGTTAAATACAGAAAATACCAGAAATAAAAAGTAAGATAATGTTCTGGTATTTCTGCCAGTAAAAAAAACAGCCTGTGGGATCCGCTCATCGATAATATAATAAAGAGACAGGAACAACAGTACCGAAGTACTGGAAAATACCATCTCATAAAAAGCTTTCAATAAGCGAGATTTCTTTTACTTTGTGGATATGGTTCAGTTTCCGGATCAGTTTTGGCGTCAGATCCTGTGTATTAAGTTTATAGTGTTTCTTAAGCTTTGCTGCCAGAATAACGATCGCAAGCACTGCGATCAGGCAGAGCAGGGAGACAAGCATGAAGCCTCCGGCATTCTTAAAGTTAAAATAATGAATCAGATAATATTGGAACATATCATATACCTTCTTTGATGTAATATTTTTTCGGTTACATATTGTAGCACTTTGAAAAAATATTGCAAATAGGAGAATTGCCAGTGGCATGTCCTGTAGATGTGAAATTGAGTTAAGTGTCAAAAAAATTAAAAAAATTTAAAAAGTGCTTGCATTTTAGAAAACATCATGCTATTATAAATGAGCATTGTTGATGCGGGTGTAGTTCAATGGTAGAACACCAGCCTTCCAAGCTGGATACGTGGGTTCGATTCCCATCACCCGCTTTTTTGCTACCCTTTTTTATGAAGGGAGATATGTTGGCATTTACGGCTATGATTTCCTGGGGCTTCTATTCCGCAATCATCAAGAAAATCGGTGAATGGGATTATCCGACGGCAGCGGTGACCAGGAGAATCTATTTTTACGGAATGTTATTCCTGATTCCGGTTCTGATGTGGCAAGGGGTGTCATGGGATGTGACGGTTGTGCTATCTGTGGTGATACTGCATGAGAAGATGACGTTCGTATCTGTGACGGGAGCTCTGTTAATTCTGCTGGGACTGATCGTATCGCAGAAGAAAATTAATCAGAAAAAATAAGAGATTATAAGAAGCTTTGAATCCGGTGGATTATTGTGCCGGATCCAAGGCTTTTTGCCGTTGATCGCTTGAAAGAAGCTGCAAAAAGAAGATGCCGGTAAGAAATTCTGCAGATAATAAGCTGGATAAGAAATGAAAATGTGGATATCGGGTTCTGCGGTCAGCTGGAAATATACAGATATATATGAAAAAATATACAATAAAATATGGAAATATTCCTGTGACAAAACAGAAAGTTTGTTGTAAAATAACCGGTACAGTTCAAAAAACAATAATTAAGAAATGGAATATTTCAGATGAAATCATAGTGGAGGTTTACAGATATATGGAAAACGAACTTTTTGAAAAAAAAGCGCCGGTACATAAGGCATATTTTAATATGGCATTACCGCTGGTATTCAGTATGGTCATTTCACTGGTCTATAATATGGTAGATACTTTCTTCATTGCAAGAACGGGAAATACGAATCTGGTAGCAGGTGTGTCACTTGGAGCACCGATGTTCACGGCTATGATCGCACTTGGAGATATCTTCGGACTGGGTGGAAGTTCCGTGATCGCAAGATTATTCGGACAGAGGAAAGATGAGGATGCAAAACGCATCAGTTCCTTCTGCTTTTATGGAGCAATTATCTGCGGAGTGATCGTAACGGTATTACTTCTGATCTTCCGTGCACCGATGCTGCATTTATTAGGAGCGGATGCAAAATACTTACAAATATGCATCACAGTACTATACATATCTGGTGCTGGGTTCTGTATTTGTTATTGTATCATTTACACCGAACAACCAGCTCAGGTCAGAAGGATTTTCGAAAGCATCCATGGAAGGTTCCGTCCTTGGTGCAGTAGTGAATATTATATTAGATCCTATTTTTATTTCGGTACTGGGTATGGGAGCCGGCGGAGCCGGATTGCAACAATCATCGGGTATATTGCGACGGACGCTTATTATGTGTGGATATATTTGAAAAAGAGTAAAAAGCTGTCGATTGATCCGGGACATATGCATATTAACATGCAAGAATTCAGACAGATCCTGGCAATCGGAATTCCTGCATCGATCACGAACTTTATGCAGAGCTTTGCAGTTGCTGTTACAAACAGGAGTCTGCTTGTATATGGAAACAATAAAGTTGCGGCGATGGGAATTGTGATGAAAGTAAATATGATTGCGGCGTTGATTCTGGTTGGATTTGCGTTCGGATGTCAACCGTTGGTTGGTTATAATTATGGGGCAAGGAATAAGAAACGTCTGAAAGAGATTCTCGCATTTTGTTATAAATTCGAATGTGGTCTGGCAGTTATACTGGCAGTAATCTTATTCATGCCGGTGCAAGACCCTTGATCCGTGTATTCATGAAGACACCGGAGATTGTAGATTCGGGTGTGCTGATGTTACGTCTACAGCAAGCAGGAATGATGTTTATGGCAGTCGTTCTGGTTACGACCTGTGTATTCCAGTCGGCGGGAAAAGCAATGGGAGCATTCTTGTTATCAGTCAGCCGTCAGGGTGTGATCTATGGAATTGTGATCGTTATTGCTTCGCATATGATCGGATATCATGGTGTGTTGGCCGCACAGGCTGTTTCTGATTTCCTGACAGCATTGATGGCTGCTATCCTGCTGAAACATGAGTTGTGGAGTGAATTAACCGATATAAAAAGGAATGAAGAAGCAGTATAGAAGTAGTATAATAAAAAAGAAAGTATAGATGCAGGAAGGAAGATATGGATCATGTCATTAGAAAAGCAAAGAAATATCTGGAAGAAAAAGGTTATGCAGATCACGTGATTGAACTGGAAGAATCAAGTGCGACGGTACAGCTTGCAGCAGAAGCTCTCGGTGTAGAGCAGGGAATGATCGCAAAGACGATGTCATTTCTGGTTGATGGAGAACCAATCCTGATCCTGACAGAGGGAACGGCGAAGGTTGATAACCGTAAATATAAGGATCAGTTTCATGTGAAGGCGAAGATGATTCCATTCGATGAAGTAGAAGAATATATCGGCCATGCACCGGGTGGTGTGTGTCCATTTGGAATTAAAGATGGAATTAAAGTTTATCTAGATGAGTCTCTGAAACGGTTTGAGACGGTATATCCTGCAGCTGGTAATGACCACAGTGCAGTCAGACTTACGATTGCAGAACTGGAAGACGTTGCCGGGGCATGTGGATGGATTGATGTATGTAAAGAAATGTAAAGAAAGAGAGAAAGTGGATTGTCGGTAGATGATCCGCTTTTTTCTATGCATTTGCAAGTCTGTAATGGAGAATCATTATAATCTACTGTACCGTGAAGATGAAAGAGAATTGATTCCTATCTGTAAACAGATGAATGTCTCACTGATGCCATATAGCCCGCTTGCAGCAGGACACCTTGCAAGACCGACATGGAAATCCGAATCTTTAAGAGGAAGAACGGACAGAGTTGCGGTTGGCAAATATGACCGTATGGAAGACGCAGATATGAAGATTGTCACCCGCGTACACGAACTTGCCGAAAAGTATGACTGTAAAATGTCACAGATTGCTATTGCATGGCAGTGGGCAAAGGTGTTACTTCGCCGATCATCGGTGCAACGAAGATGCAGTATCTGGATGATGCGGCAGGTGCATTGAACGTTCGACTGACAGCAGAAGGCATTGCATATCTGGAAGAGTGTTATGTACCACATCCGATTGTTGGTGCAATTGATAAAAATCCGGAACAGGGTGTTATTTTGCTGGATGAAAAGAAATAGAGGAAAGTATGAATAGACAGTAAAGCAGATGGAGAATATCTGGTTGATAAAATTAATATTTCAGAAAGGCAAGTATCACAAAAAAAGATACTTGCCTTTTTCGTAACTATGCGATTATAAGAAACTTTTTCATTTTACTGGTACACAAATTTTTTAAAAAAATTAGCACTCACCTATTGACAGTGCTAATAATACATGCTATAGTACAAATAGAACAAAGGAAGAGAGATAAAGAATCAAAGATATGAAGCCGACAGCATTCATATAAGATTCAAACATCCGGAATCCCGAAGTTCCAGCAAACAACACCTCGGAATTCTCCGATCGTGCTAATTATAAATTTTTACCATTTGGAAGGAGATATGACTTATGATGATGCCTAGTATTTTTGGAGAAAACTTATTTGATGACTTTATGAACGATTTTTCATTCCCGACATTCCCGAATGTTGACAAAGAACTGTATGGAAAACACGCAAAGAACTTAATGAAGACAGATGTAAAAGAGACAGAGAATGCATATGAGATAGACATTGACTTGCCGGGATTTAAGAAAGATGAGATCCAGATGGAATTGAAAGACGGCGTACTTACCGTTAGTGCAGCCAAAGGACTGGACAAAGATGAGGAAGACAAGAAAGGTAACTACATTAGAAAAGAGCGTTATGCAGGCAGTATGAGCAGAAGCTTCTATGTAGGAAAACATGTAACCGTAGAGGATGTACATCCGAAATATGAAAGTGGAATCCTTTCCTTCAGTGTTCCGAAAGCAGAAGCAAAACCGGTAGAAGAGAAGAAACATTACATTTCAATCGAAGGTTAATGACAGGCAGATGCGGGAAACGATAAGTGACGGTATAGCCTGTATGGCAAAAGAGTAAACGTACCCCACAGGTGTTAAGCCTGTGGGGTACAATATCATAAAGAGAAAATAATCAGGATAACGTAAGAAGCTCACATATTCCACGAAATCCTGTTCACATAGATGAAGATAATAGAAAATAATATAGAATAAATGACGGGAGGGAGAACTATGGCGGCAAAAAGAGATTATTATGATGTTCTTGGAATCAGCAGGAGTGCGGACAAGAGTACAATAAAAAGAGCATATCGTAAACTGGCCAAGAAATACCACCCGGATACCAATGCCGGAAATGCACAGGCAGAAGAAAAGTTCAAGGAAGCGACAGAAGCCTATAATGTGCTGAGTAATCCGGAGAAAAAGAAATTGTATGATCAGTTTGGCCACGCAGCTTTTGACGGCAGTGCCGGGGGCAGTGGAGCATATGGCTATGGAAACGGATACCTGGCGGCGGTACTTACAGTTATACCGGACCGAATGGAAGCTTCCATGAATATCATTTCGAAGGCGGCGATATGGACGATATCCTGAAGAATATATTTGGCGGCGGATTCTCGGAAGGCAGCGGAAGCGGATTCCATGGATTTGGCGGATTTGGAAATAGTGGATCAGGAAGGACACGTACGTCCGGAAGAAGTTATGAAAGCAGCGGATTCGGAAATGGATTTGGAAATCATGGATTCGGCGGAGGAGGAAATTTCCGTCAGGATGGTTCCGATGTGACCGCTGAGATAGATGTGACATTTGACGAGGCTGCATTTGGAGGAGATAAAGTCATCCGGCTGTCAGACGCACAGGGCAGTAATGCAGCAGGAAAAATCACTGAAAGTGCATATCCCGGCCAAAGATCAGTGACGGAAAAAGTATCCGTCTGCGTGGCAAAGGAATGCCTGGACTTTCAGGAGGCAAGGCAGGAGATCTGTTGCTGAAAGTGAGAGTTGGTAAACGACCGGGATTTGAGCGAAAAGATATGGATGTATATTCAACTGTCATGATTCCGTTTACTACAGCAGTATTAGGTGGTGAAGCAGTTGTACAGACGCTTACCGGAAGGGTAGTGTGCAAGATTAATCCGGGAACACAGTCCGGAACAAAGATTCGGTTAAAAGGTAAAGGAATCGTGTCTATGAAGGATGCAGGAAGATATGGAGATCAGTATGTGACTGTTCAGATAGATGTACCAAAGAATCTAAGCAATGAGGCAAAAAGAAAATTGAAAGAATTCGAAGCTGCGTGTAAGAACGGAAGCAGAGGGGCAGCATAATTTATAAATTGTTATGCATCATTTTATCCAAAAGGATTTAGATAAAAATTCAGGAAAGGTAAAATGATGCATTTTTTTTCTGTATTGACGCTCACTTTAGAAAGAATTATAATAAAATAATTAGAGACAATGAATTTGTATACCCATACAGGTTATTGAAATATATGCTAAGGAGATAAGTAAGATGAGCAAGATTATTTTAACTGGTGACCGACCGACAGGACGTCTTCACGTTGGTCATTATGTAGGTTCTTTGAAAGAACGTGTAAAATTACAGAATTCAGGAGAATATGACGAGATTTATATTATGATCGCAGATGCGCAGGCATTGACTGATAATGCCGAACATCCGGAGAAGGTACGTCAGAATATTATGAACGTAGCATTGATTATCTGGCATGCGGAATCGATCCTGAGAAATGTCACATTTTCATCCAGTCCATGGTACCGGAACTGACGGAACTGACCTTTTATTATATGAACCTGGTAACCGTATCCAGAGTACAGAGAAATCCTACGGTAAAAGCTGAGATCCAGCAGAGAAACTTTGAGGCAAGTATCCCGGTTGGTTTCTTCTGCTATCCGATCAGTCAGGCTGCAGATATCACGGCATTCCGCGCAACGGCAGTTCCGGTTGGAGAAGATCAGATGCCTATGATCGAGCAGTGTAAAGAGATTGTTCACAAGTTTAACAGTGTATATGGAGAGACTCTGACTGAGCCTGAGATCGTACTCCCATCTAACAAGTCATGCTTAAGACTTCCGGGTATTGACGGAAAAGCAAAGATGAGCAAATCTTTAGGGAACTGTATTTATCTGTCTGATGAAGAAGATGTTGTTAAGAAGAAAGTAATGTCCATGTTTACAGACCCCAATCACCTGAGAGTGGAGGATCCGGGACAGGTAGAGGGCAACCCGGTATTCTTGTATCTGGATGCATTCTGCAAGGATGAATATTTCGAAGAATTCTGGCCGGAATATAAGAATCTGATGAACTGAAAGCGCACTATCAGCGTGGAGGTCTGGGTGATGTCAAAGTGAAGAAATTCCTGAACAAGGTTCTTCAGGCAGAGCTGGCACCAATCCGTGCAAGAAGAAAAGAATGGGAGCAGAAGCTTCCGGAAGTATTCGAAATCCTGAAAGAAGGAAGCAGGGTAGCTGAGGCGAAAGCAGCAGAGACATTGACCTCAAAATACCGGATGATATGGTATTTTGGGGATTTCTTTTGTTAAGAATTGCGGTATAATAAAACTATCAGTAAAAAAAAGCAAATTGTATAGATAATACGGGAGTGAAGGGTGTAATGCTATGAAAGAGATAACGAAAGAGACACTTCTGAAAGCTATGAAATCGCGAGATGCGGGAGAGCATCCGGTATTTCGTGAATGTGAATTCAAAGACATGGATCTAAGCGGAATGGATCTGCATAATATGGACTTCACATTGAGTTCCTTTCAAAATGTAAATCTGGAACGTGTGAATTTTGAAAACTGCAGTGTGGAAAATGCATTATTCGACGGCAATTCCCTGCATGGTGCAAATTTTCAGAATGCAAATATGAAGACGGCAGCATTCCGTGGATGTGATATGCGGGAATGCAACTTCAAAGGAGCCAACCTTTATGGGGCTGTATTGGAGCATGCGAAGCTGGATGACATTCAGTCAGACGAAGCAACGCAGTGGTTCCATGCATGCACTGTCCGGAGACCGGACCGATCCTGGCTATAAGAAATGTGTGAATGACAGAGTGGTACAGCTTCTGATCCCGGCAGATGCTAAACGGACTTCGGCAACACTTCCTTCCTGCCGGTGCAGCAAGGCAAAGGTACTTTCGATAAAAAATTTTGATGAAACGGAAGAATTCGAAGAAGCCTGGTCGCTGGTCGATGAGAATTTTGTATACAGAAAAGGACAGTGGGTGGAGGTCAAAGATTTTAACGAGGACAGATGGATGGATTCCACGACGGGGATTCATTTCTGGATGAACAGAAATGAAGCACTCGGGTATTAAATCCCCTGCATTGGAAAAAAAAAGTTTACTGATAGATGAGAAAGAAAAATAAATGGAGGTGCAAAAGGCAAATGAAAGCAGACATCAGATGGTTGGATGATCCGCAGGTATTTCGTGTGAATCGTCTGGATGCACACAGTGATCATAAGTTTTATGAGAATAAAGAAGATTATAAGAAGCAGAATCAGCGGTTAAAACAATCGTTAAATGGAATCTGGAAGTTCCACTATTCAGTGAATGCATTGGAACGTCCGGCTGATTTTTATCAGAAATGGTTTAACTGTAAAAATTTTGATGAAATGAAAGTGCCACAGCATATAGAACTGGCGGGATACGATAAGATTCATTATATCAATACGATGTATCCGTGGGAAGGACATATTTACAGAAGACCGGCAGGATATGGAAAAGAAAAAGGGAAAGGTATGTTCAGCCAGGCCGAATATAATCCGGTAGGTTCTTATATCCGGAAGTTTGATCTGAATGACGGACTGAGAGGAAAGAGGATCATCTTAAGTTTTGAAGGTGTGGAACAGGCATTCTATGTATGGGTGAACGGAGAGTTCGTGGGGTATGCAGAAGACAGCTTTACGGTTTCGGAATTTGATATTACACCATATGTAAAAGATAAAGATAATCTGCTGGCAGTGGAAGTACATAAGCGCAGTACGGCGGCATTTCTGGAGGACCAGGATTTCTTCCGGTTTTTGGTATTTTCAGAGATGTGAACCTGTACGGAATACCGGCGGTTCATGTTGAAGATCTGTGGATCCGTCCGAAGTATCATTCGGAAGATGGAAAGGCAGAACTGGAGCTGGATATCCGATTATCACAGAAAAAGAAAGAAAATAATATCCAGGGTAAAATAAAAGTTTCTTTGCAAGATATCTATAGTGATGAAAATCATGTATTACTGGATGAAACGGAGAATCTGAACAACCCGGTGATCCAGAAGAATCTTCCGGTAGAAGGATCAGTGAACAATGAGATCCAGTTCCGTTATGAATTAGAAGAATCCGTACATGCATGGAGCAATGAAGATCCGTATCTGTATGAGCTTCTGATAGAAGTTCAGAATGAAAAAAGGCGAGACAGTAGAAGTGGTTCCATATCAGATTGGATTCCGTAAGATAGAATTAAAAAGGCAGAAAGATGCTGCTGAATGGAAAACGTCTGATTATCAATGGTGTAAACCGGCATGAATGGAATGCCAGAAGCGGAAGATGTATTACCGAAACTGATGAGAAATGGGATATCGAATGTATCAGACGCAATCATATCAATGCAGTCAGAACCTGCCATTATCCGGATCATATTTCATGGTATTACAGATGTGATCAGGCGGGGATCTATCTGATGGCAGAGACAAATCTGGAGACACATGGATCGTGGCTGAAACAAGGTGTGATTGAACCGTCGTGGAATGTTCCGGGAAGTATCGGATGCTGGAGAGGATGTACATTAGACAGGGCAGTATCGAACTTTGAATCATTTAAGAATCATGTGTCGGTACTCTTCTGGTCACTTGAAATGAATCGTATGCCTTATGATATCCTGGTGGAGATGAACCGTTACTATAAAAGAAAAAGATCCGGACAGACTTGTGCATTACGAGGGCGTGGCAGAGAACCGGCCTTATGAGGATTTAATTTCTGATATGGAGAGCCAGATGTATGCTCCGCCGGAGAAGATAAAAGAATATCTGGAAAATAATCCGAAGAAACCATTTATCTTATGTGAATATATGCATGATATGGGAAATTCTCTGGGAGGAATGGAATCTTATATCAGATTACTGGATCAGTATGAGGATTATCAGGGAGGCTTCATCTGGGATTATATCGATCAGGCACTGTTCGTGAAGGATGAAGTGACAGGACGTGATGTATTGCGTTATGGTGGTGACTTTGATGACAGGCCATCGGATTATGAATTTTCGGGAAATGGAATTTTATTTGCGGACAGAACGGAAAAGCCGGCAATGCAGGAGGTGAGACATTACTATGGATTACGCAGATAGAGGAAAATTAGGAATTGTGTATGGAGATGTAACACTTGGAGTACACGGAGAAGACTTTCATCTGATCTTTTCTTATCAGACAGGCGGTCTGGAATCCATGGTAAAGCATGGAAAGGAATGGCTGTATCGCACACCGAAGCCGACATTCTGGAGAGCAACCACAGACAATGATCGTGGAAATGGATTCCCGTTTAGAGCCGGTATGTGGATGACTGCCGATATGTTCCAGAAATGTGTGGATATCCAGGTACGGATAGACGGAACCAAGATAGAAAAACCGAGCGCACCGGTAAATAATAAATATTCGGATAAAGAAACTGCGGAACGTGTGGAAGTTATATTTACATATGAGACATTAACTGTTCCGTCAACACAGGTAAAGGTATCGTATCTGGTATTTGCTGATGGAAATGTCAGAGTAAGAGCGCACTATTACGGGAAAGAGGGAATGCCGGAGCTCCCTGCATTCGGTATGCGCTTTGTCATGCCGACAAAGGCAGACGGATTCGTTTATGAAGGATTATCGGGTGAGACATATCCGGATAGAAAAGCCGGGGGTATTCACGGAATTTATGAAGTAGAGGGTCTTCCGGTTACACCGTATCTGGTTCCGCAGGAATGTGGCATGCATATGGATACCGAGTGGGTGACAGTGAGGAGAAGTACGGTTTTTGGATAACCGGAATCGTCATATAGAACAAAGTGGACTTACATTCCGGGCGGGCAGTGAGATCAATCATTCCACGTTTGCATTTTCATGTCTTCCTTATACTGCAGAAGAACTTGAGAATGCAACGCATCAGGAAGAGCTGCCACCGGAAAGAAGAACGGTACTTTGTATCTATGGAGCGGTCCGTGGTGTAGGCGGAATCGACAGCTGGGGATCTGACGTGGAAGAGCAGTACCGGATTCCTGGAAATAAGGATATTGAAGTAGAATTTATAATGTAGATCTGCTTTTGCATAACCGGATACAGTTCTTTAGCCAGTCACACATCGCTTCCTCGCGGGCAATACCCCCGCTTAAGACGAGATAGTCAGTAAACAGCTCGTCATCTACAGGCGGAAGAACGGTAAACTTTTCCATATCTTCTTTCAGATAGTTCAGGCGGTCAAGATGCTGGCTTAGCTGATCCTGCAACAATTGTATACGGAATTCCGGGGAAGCAAGATGGGAAAAGAAAAAGCTGTAAACGGAATTCATCTTTGGGAAGAGACGGCATCGGATAGAGCGTCTCTTCCCATTTTTTGAATGCTTCTTTTCCGGCATCTGTGATAGTGTATACTTTCTTTTCCAGTACGGTTCCTGTTATTTCTATATGATATTCGATCAGACCTTCTTTGGTCAGGGCTTTTAATTTCGGATAGATCTGACTGTGGCTGGCATTCCAGAATTCGAACAATGCTGAGTTGAACTCTTTGGTCAGTTCGTAGCCGGTCATGTCTTTTTTTTCATCAGTAATCCGAGGATTGCATATTTTAGTGTTTCCATGATACATCCTTTCTATAGTTAATCGGTTCTTTAGAATATGAGTCTCTTTGGTGAGTATAGCATAAATCTGGCGCTTGTTCCAACAGATATAAAAATATATTGATACAAACATGTCTGTATTGACATGTTTTAGGCGAAAGTGATAGGATAATAAGAGTTGTTATAAGAAAGGAGTATAGAAAATTGAGTAAAAAGAAACAAAATAATTACATCGTAAAGAGATATATCATCTTTTTTGATTGGACTTTTTGTAAATTCACTTGGAGTTGCGCTGATCACGAAGGCGAATCTGGGAACTTCACCGATTTCATCTATCCCGTATGTACTGAGTCTGAATTATCCATTTACATTAGGGAACTTTACAATTTTCTTCAGTATTTTACTGATCGTGTTGCAATTGATCCTGCTTGGAAAGAATTTTAAAGTGGAACATCTGCTGCAGATTCCGGTATCACTGATCTTTGGATATTTTATCGATGCCTGTATGATTCTGTTAGGATTTGTGAATCCGCATTCTTATCCGGTAAAAGTGATCGATCTTCTGATCGGCTGTCTGATCCTGGGTGTCGGAGTATATATGGAAGTATTGGCAGATGTTGTTATGCTGCCGGGAGAGTCCTTTGTCCGTGCAGTAGTATTCCGCTGGAAGACAGAATTTGGTATAACAAAGATCTGCTTTGACGTAAGTATGGCAGTGATCGCGGCGGTTCTGTCATTCGTTCTGGCAGGAAGACTGGATGGAGTCAGAGAAGGTACGGTTGTTGCGGCACTTCTGGTTGGATTTATCGCAAGAACGATCGGACGTTATTTGAGTTTTATGCCGGAAAAGTTATTTGGTGTTGTGAACGAGACAGAGGAGGCTTCCGGTGCTGTGGACAATGAAGCTGTGACAACAGGTCATTTCTGTATTGCGATCGGACGCCAGTATGGAAGCGGTGGACGCGATCTGGGAGCAAAGCTTGCTGAGAAATTAAATTGTGACTTCTATGACAAAGAAATCATCCAGCTTGCGGCAGGTTCGACCGGATATACACCGGAATACATATCAAAAAGAGAGGAAAATATGACGAACAGTTTCTTATATGATCTGGTTCATGAAATGTATGCATATTCCGATGAATATGAGCCGCCGAAGGATAAGATCTTTTGAGGCAGAAGCAGAGGTCATCAGGTCTGCAGCTAAGAAAGGAAACTGTGTCATCGTTGGAAGATGTGCAGATGCAATCTTAAAAGATGATCCGGATTGTATCGGCATATTCTTAAGTGCGCCGCTTAAGACGAGAATTCAGACGGTAATGAAAAGATATGGTCTGGATGAAAAAGAAACGGCAAAAACGCAGGATTGAACAGACTGACAGAAGACGTGCAGACAATTATAGATACTATACGAGAAGAATATGGGGGATGTCCGGTAATTATCAGATGTGTATCGATACTTCGCTTGGTGAAGACTATGTGCTCAATACCGTACTGAATCTGGTGAAGAATGTAAATCGCCATGTATCCGAAAGCAGAGCAGAATAAGAATTATCTCCTGAAAGCTTGACATGAATATATGGATGCGATAGATTAATTTATGGATTTGAGAGTATGAAGGAGAGAAACATATGAATTTACATGAATTCCTTTATTGTGTGTCCACTGGTATTTCTTGCCGGATTTGTCGATGCGATTGCCGGAGGTGGCGGATTGATCTCATTACCGGCATATATGTTCGCAGGGATTCCGGTACACCATGCGATTGCGACAAATAAATTATCACCAGCAACTGGAACAGCGGTGTCGACATGGCACTTGGTGAAGAGCAAATGTGTTGACATATGTTTAGTCCCGGGTACGGTAGCCTGTGCATTTGTGGGTTCAATTGCGGGGGCGAACCTGGCGCTGATCATCAGTGACAAAGTACTTAAGACGGTACTGGTATTTGTGCTTCCTGTTGTTGCATTCTGTGTATTGCGGGACAAGGATCTGAAACCGGTGATACCGGAAGGATTTACCAGAAAAAAAACAGTATCTGATCATGGCAGCATGTTCTTTTGTGATCGGTATCTATGATGGATTCTACGGACGGGAACCGGAACATTTTTACTGCTTGCATTTACCAAATTAGGAAAAGCTTGATATGGAGAAAGCAACCGGTAATGTGAAGGTCGTCAATCTGACATCGAATATATCGGCATTGATCACATTTATTCTTGCAGGAAAGATTCTTTGGGTGCTGGGACTTTCGGCGTCGGTATTCAGCATTGCCGGACATTATCTTGGCGCACATATGGTTGTGAAGAACGGTGTGAAGATCATTAAGCCGATCATCCTGCTGGTGTTGGCGTTATTGCTGATCAAGATTGTCCTGGGAATATAAAAATGAATGAAATCCTTAAAGTGGAGTGATATGAAAAATCTTTTGCTTTAGGGATTTTTTTATTGTTATATGTTTGAAAGGAACTGTCAGTTTTTTGAGATTCTGTATATGAAGATAATTGTGCCAAGTGCATGAAAATAGAGTATAATAAAAAGAAAATGTATAACGAATACAAGGAGGATTCTATCATGACAGAAGACACAAGAAAATTCGTAGAAGAGAAGACAAAGGAAATATTAAATGCAGGTTCATGCTGTCCGGAATTAAAAGAGATGGCAGAAAAATGGCTGGCAGCAGAAGAAACTACAGATGAAAAGGCCGTGACAGAAGCATATCTTCAGGAATTATCTGAGGATGTACTGCCAATTGATGCACTGATCAGCTTTGCTTCATCTGAAAAAAGGAGCAGAGGTATTTGGAGCAGAACAGGCAAAATCTATGGCAGAAGCCGGAAAGGCATTCTAAAGCGAACGGCGGTAAATATTGTATCTGCCCGGCGTGCAGTGCAGGCGGAGCAATCCTGGATAAGAAAAAATGAAATACTTTAAATTGTCATGTATTTGAAAGAAACTGTCGGCGGCAGGGTATGTGTTTGGAAAGAAGCTTTTTGAGTTGGGAGGGAGAATTTTTTAATTTTCCTCCCAAATTTAGTGTATTGCAGTAAAAGAGTTCACAGTGTATAATGTACCCATGATTTTTAGAAATGAGGTACAACATGGAAAATCCAAATAGAAACTTTAAATCCCAGACCTGTGAAGATTTCATAGAAGTCCTTGCAAGTAAAGCAGCTGTTCCGGCGGCGGCGGGATCGGCGTTAGCCGGAGCCATCGGGATCGCACTTGGTAATATGGTCGGAAGTCTGACTGTAGGAAAGAAGACCTATGCAGATGTAGAAGAAGAGATCATCGAATGCAAAAACAGGCAGATGAGATTGCAAAAAGAATTTTTAGAACTGATGGATAAGGATGCGGAAGCATTCGAGCCGCTCAGTAAGGCGTATGGACTTCCGAAGTCTACGCCGGAAGAGCTTGCCAAAAAGGAAGAGATTATGGAAGAGGCGCTGAATACGGCATGTAGTGTTCCGATTGAGATTATGAAGACCTGTGCCAGAGGCATTGATCTGGTAGAAGTATTCGCTGCAAAAAGGAAGCCGGATTGCATTAAGTGATGCGGGAGTCGGAGCAACACTTTTAAAATCCGCAATGCAGGGGGCTTCACTGAATGTATATATTAATACAAAATCAATGAAAGACAGAAGAAAAAGCAGAAGAGCTCAATCATCTGGCAGATTCCTGCGGGAAGAATACGAAGCAAAAGCAGACCGGATATTTGCGGAAGTAAACAGCCGTATCCGGTAAAATCCAGTGAGATAAAGACGGATAAACCGGAAATGTCCGGAGAAAATACAAAATAAAAGGAAAGCAGCAGGAAAAATGGCAAAATTACTATTAGGAAAAGAAGTAAATGCTTCTATCAATGAAGAAATCAAAGCAAAAGTAGAAACTTTAAAAGCACAGAATATTACACCGACACTTGGAATTATCCGTATCGGTGAAAGAGAAGATGACATCGCATACGAAAGAGGCGCAACAAAACGCTGTGAGACACTGGGAGTAGCATATGAGAAATTCCTTCTTCCTGCAGATGTAGAAGAAGAAGAGGTATTAAAGACGATCGACCAGGTAAATAAAAGTGAAAAAAATCCACGGAGTTCTGTTATTCAGACCGCTTCCGAAGCATCTGAATGAAGACAAGATCGTGAATGCACTGGCCGTAGAAAAGGATGTAGACGGAATTACCGATCTTTCCATGGCAGGTGTGTTCATGGGAAAAAGATATGGGATATGCACCGTGTACGCCGAGTGCCTGCATGAAGGTACTGGATCATTATGGAATTGACTGTACCGGTAAGAAAGTGGTAGTTATCGGAAGAAGTCTTGTAGTCGGAAAACCTGCAGCGATGATGCTGATCAAGAAGAATGCGACCGTAACCGTCTGCCATACCAGGACGGTGGACATGCCATCTGTAGTAAAGGAAGCAGATATCGTAGTTGTAGCGGCCGGAAAAGCAGGAGTGATCGATGGAAGCTATCTGCGAGAAGGACAGATCGTGATTGATGTAGGAATCAATGTGAATGAAGAAGGAAAGCTCTGCGGAGATGTGAATTTTGAAGAAGCAGAGAAGATTGTGGAGGCAATCACACCTAATTCCCAAGAGGCGTCGGCGGAGTGACGACTTCAATTTTGCTGGAACATGTGGTAGATGCCGCGATTGCACAGAACAGGTAAAGAGAAGCCGGGGATTATATCGCTGGTCTGAAAAATGACAATAAAAGGATGGTAACCTTTATGTGTAGCCGGAAAGTTATGGCAGAAGCCTTGATTTTCCGGCTTTTATTCCAGTCCGGGTAGCCAGCTTAGTGAATTAAGTAGAAAAAAATTACCAGATCCCCATTACATGCTGCATTCCAAGGCTCACAATTGTAATTCCAACCCAACAGCAGGCACCCAGCAGAAGTGGTTTTCCTCCGGATTTAATAAGCTTCACAACATTACTGTTAAGCCCGATTGCGGCCATAGCCATAATGATAAAGAACTTCGATAATTCTTTTTAACGGAGCAAATACGTCAGCGCTGACACCCATACTCATACATACTGTTGTGATGATAGCTGCAATGATGAAGTATAAGATGAACATAGGAAATGCTCTCTTCAGGCTGAATTTGTTTGCGGAAGAATCAGCAGTTCCGGCTTTTTGAGGCAGATCTTGCACGGATCAGGGATAATACCAGTGTGATCGGAATAATTGCCAGTGTACGTGTAAGCTTTACCGTAACAGCAGTATTCAGTGTCTCGCTTCCAAGGTTCCACATACTGTCCCAGGTAGAGGCGGCAGCCGTTACGGAAGAGGTATCATTGATCGCAGTTCCTGCGAATAATCCGAAAGATCCACCGCCTGTTGTGTCAAAACCAAGTGCGCTTCCAAGTACCGGGAAAAGTACGGCTGCAATGACGTTGAAGAAGAAGATAACGGAAATTGCCTGTGCAACTTCGGTATCATCTGCATCAATGACCGGTGCGGTGGCAGCGATCGCAGATCCTCCGCAGATGGAAGAACCGACACCAACCAGGATGGAAGTGTTAGAAGGTACTTTGATAATTTTACGGAGCAGCCATGCGATGATCAGGGAAGTACTGATGGTACATACGATGATCGGGAGTGACTGTTTTCCGGTCTGTAAGATGACGCCAAGGTTCATTCCGAATCCAAGCAGAACAACAGCAGTCTGTAAAATAATTTTAGATGTCCATTTGATTCCTGATTCGGCTTTTCCTTTGTTCGTCCACACTAAAGTGATCAGCATTCCGGCAAGGATTGCGATGACAGGGCCGCCAACAACTGGGAATGTCTTTCCAAGAAGCCAGGAAGGTACGGCAATCACAAAACAAACCAGTATACCGTTTAGGTTTTTTTTCAAAAAATTCATGTTTTTTTCCTCTTTCTCATTTTTTTGTTAGTTCATACAGGTTTCCAATTATAGATTATAACACTGGTAAACGATAATAAGAAATTATATAATATTATTGAACGATAATAAAAATTATTGACAGATATGAAAGAGAATTAATAAAAATCATTTGTGAAAATCAAATTGACAATGAAGGGAAGAAAATTATGCTGGATTTTAGAACAGATACATTTCTTACGGTATGTGAGACGATGAACTTTACAGAGGCAGCAAAAAGATTACATATTACACAGCCGGCGGTTTCGCAACATATTCGTTTCCTTGAAAAGGAATATAATACCAGATTGTTTTCTTATTGTAATAAACAACTGTATCTGACGCCTGCAGGGGAGATACTCAGAAAACGTCTGATGACAATGAAAAATGATCAGCTGGCAATTATGAATGAGATAAGAAATGAATCCCATAAGATGGAATCTCTTTCTATAGGGGTTACAATGACGATCGGAGAATATGCAATTGTAGATAAAATAGCAGATTTTCTGATCGGTCATCCGGAGATGAATGTACACATACATTATGGAAATACAACACAGCTATTAACATTGCTGGATGAAGGAAATTATTAATCTGGCACTTGTAGAGGGGGAATTATCCGAAGGAAAATTATGAACATAAAAAATTACAGTACTGAAGAATATATAGCAGTTTGTGCCAGAGATCACATATTTGAAGTAAAATCTCCGGAAACGATGCAGGAACTGGTGAAGGAGCGCCTGCTTGTACGTGAACCGGGATCCGGGACAAGGAATATTTTAGAAGAGTTACTTCTTGCAAGGGGAATGGGGATAAAAGATTTTCTTCACTATACAGAAGTGGAAAATATGCATACAATTATCGGGCTTTTTTAAAAAGAGATTGTGGAATTTCATTTATGTACAAAATTGCGGTAGCGGATGAACTTAAGAACGGAACATTGAAAGAAATCAGGCTTTCAGATTTTAAAATGCAGCATGATTTTGATTTTATCTGGGAAAAGGGCAGTATTTATACAGAAAAATATATTGGAATATGTGAGGAACTTCTGAAAAAGTACTGATATTGGCGGGGTAAGGCATTCTATTACATTAATTCATATGCATAAATGCCAGAGCATTACCGTTTACAGAAATGCTGATTTCTGTTAATCTGAAAGCAGAAATCAGGAGGGATAAGAAGTATATGATGACAAGAGAGGAAGCATTAGCATACGGAATGTCATTTTTATAATGTATATGAAGAAAAGCCATTTCGTGATCCGAACTGGCAGCTGGTGCGGATTAAAGGAGTAAAAAACATTTCTGTGGATATATGAACGGGAAGGCTATATCAATCTGAATGTCAAAGTGAATCCGGAGTGGAGAGACTTCTGGCGCTCGGCGTATGAGTCAGTGACGGCCGGATATCATCTGAATAAAGAACACTGGAATACGATCATTCTGGATGGGACCATTCCGGAAGAAGAGATCAAAAGAATGATCGCAGAAAGCTATGATCTGGTTACGGACAGTCCGACAAAGAGAATCTATGAAGCAGTGAAGCGTATTCCAAAAGGACATGTGGCAACTTATGGGAAGATTGCAGAGATGGCAGGAGAACCCAGGATGGCAAGAGCCGTGGGCAATGCATTGCATAAGAATCCGGATCCGGAACATATTCCATGCTTCCGTGTAGTTAATGCAAAGGAGAACTGGCCGGAGCATTTGCATTTGGAGGCCAGAATGTGCAGGCAGAACTTCTTCGGGCGGATGGAGTCGAAGTGATAAACGGAAGGGTAGATCTGGAAAAATACGGAATATAATTGACAATGCATTTCCAGAGATGGCAAAAATTAAAAGCAAAGATGGTGGACGGTATTATATACGTCAGTTTCAATCCTGCAACAAGTGAAAAACTTCTGGAAAACATAACGGTTCCGGTGGTTTTTATGGACAGAAAGATAAAGAAAAGGGAGAATATGGGAAGTGTTCTGATTGATAATTTTTTCTGCAATGAAGGATGTAGCGGCATATATTGCCGGAAAAGGCTGCAGACAGTAAGGCTGGAATGCTGATCAGATATATAGATCAGGGAATGCCGCTTACAGACAGGATCCTTCCATATGAGATTATGGAGCGTGGAACTCTGTATAATATGAAAACGTTTAACCAATTTACTTAAAGGAGGATATACACATGAAATATCGTAACGTAGGAAAAGCAGGAATCAAAGTCAGTGAGATTGCACTTGGAAGCTGGATGACAGATCTGAAAGAAAGTTCCGAGGAAGATGTGGCAAAAGAAGTTGTAAAACTTGCCTATGAGAATGGAATTAATTTCTTCGACTGTGCAGATGCATATTCAGGAGGAGCAGCTGAAAGGTTCTTCGGAGAAGTGTTAAAAGAATTCCCGAGAAAAGATCTGGTGATCTCAAGCAAGGTCTATTTCCCGACAGGAGATGGCGTGAATGATAGAGGACTTTCCAGAAAGCACATTATGGAAAACTGTGAGCAGTCTCTGAAAAATATGAACTTAGATTATCTGGATCTGTATTATTGCCATCGCTATGATGAGAACACAGATCTGGAAGAGACACTTCGTGCGATGAGTGATCTGGTTGCTCAGGGAAAGGTGCTGTATTACGGTGTAAGTGAAGAATGGGGAAGTGCAAGAATTGAAGAAGCACAGAAGATCATTGATAAGCGTGGTTTATATCCAATCACAGTGATCCAGCCACAGTACAATATGGTAGACCGCTATATTGAGCATGAGATCATGGGAACTTGCAGAAAATACGGAATCGGTATCACTTCATTTTCACCGTTGTCGCAGGGACTTCTGACCGGTAAATATAAAAAAGGACAGCCATATCCGGAAGGATCCCGTGCAACACATCAGGCAGACAAACAGATCAATAATCTGCTGACGGATGAAAATCTTGCAATTGTGGATGAACTTTCCAAAGTGGCAGATGATCTGGGAACAAATGTAGCAATCCTGTCACTGGCATGGATTCTGAAACACCGGAGATCAGCTGCGTGATCGCAGGGGGCAAGCAAGCCGTCGCAGCTTGAGAATAACCTCAAAGCTGTTGATCTGGAGATTCCGGATGATGCGATGGAACGGATTGAGAAGATTCTTGGATTCCAGAGATTTGAACGCCATGTAGGATAATACTGATATAAATGCATAGAGGCGGGGGAAAAGTTATTTTCCCGCCTTTAATCGCCATGCAAATGTGTAACAATGAAATAAGTTCTTGACAAATTTTGAAATCTGCA
>VOFC01001075.1_pt1 | contig 57931 bp, 112 predicted proteins | sample 5384161 | NCBI WGS metagenome assembly VOFC01 (sample SAMN12384722, study PRJNA508395) | human gut metagenome | isolation source: healthy gut B | host: Homo sapiens | reverse complement strand
AAGTTTGTCATACCTTGTGCAATCTGTGATAATGGGATTCGTAAAAAACGAACGTAGATGATGAAGGCAATGATGACTCCAAATGAGAGATTTGATCGTTCATAACTAGCAAAGCACCAGGATACATACTAAGCTACGTAACTGAAGCCTGATGAAAGACATGATCGGTTGCATCATACCAGATAGGAATTGGCTTCGTTTGTTACAGATGTATACGGCTTCGTTGAACGTATCGAATTTCTTAGGAAGATTCTTTTTCTCACCATTGTATGCTTTTACAACGTTATGAGAAGAATAGATTTCTTCGATATGACCGTTTAATTTACCAAGTTCAACCTGTCTTGCTGTAAAAGTATTTTTGACTCTTATTCAAAATGATGAAACATGAATACAAATCCGATTAAGGAAGATAAGATGGCTGTAATTGCCATAATCCAGTTCGTTGCAAACATCATGATGATAGAACCGATAAAATAAGGTGAATGCTCCTACTAGACTTCCTAAACTTTTGGTGCATTGACATACCAATCGTATCGACATCGTTTGTTACACGCGATAAGATATCACCATAACTATGCGTATCGAAGTATTTTAGTGGCAAGCGGTTAATTTTATGAGAAATTTTCGTACTGTAATGATTTGGCAAAGTTGTTGGCTACCGTTGCCATAATGAAACTTTTGAATAAAGTTAAATAACGCACTAATCAAGTACAAAAATTAATAAGAATAAACAAATGTTATTAATCGTTTCAAAATCCATTTTTGGATTGACAATCAATTGAATGGACTCTGGCATCTCATCGATTTTGGCATACAATGCAGATGCATCTGTCGTATCATCTAGTTCTTGTAATTTTTCTATGAGGGCGACTTGATCTTCACTAGAAACGGTTACACCATCGTATACCATCTCAGGAAATAGTATTTTTGAACGTCTACTGGTAACGTGCTCAATGTAAAAGAGTTATCAGCAAGAGTTTGAATTATGGCAACTCTATCTTCTGTAGAAACGTATTCATCGCCCATTTCCATACCTGGTAGGATGACATCTTGAATCTCTAATGGGAATGATAAGCATCGTACTTAGTAACTCTTTTGGCTCATAGAAGATGCATTTTGTAAGAACGTCCGAAATGAATTTTTAACACTTGCCGAGAAATTTCCTTCTAGGACCGTTTCAATTTCATGATCGGTCAAGGAAGGTGTCGCAATCGTCGTCAATGTCGTTTGAATTCGGTCGCTATCCATCACACTAGAAAACTCGTTTGTTACATCTTGTAACTTATCGGCATCTAACGTGATTCCTTCTGTAATCGTATCGGTCAAATCGGATAATTTATTTGGTCCGATGATAGAAAATACAGAACTTAAAGATGCTAGTACCAATGCAACGATAATCATCGGTACAAAGTCATGTAAGTAATGAACCATCTTTTGATGGCATTGCCAAAGTCCTTTGGCTTTTCAGCTACCCACCACGACCTCCTGGTCCGTGCATGGCACGACGAGGAGTGCTCGTTGTCTTTGTTTCTTCGTTATGCATTTTTCTAACTCCTCCTTTTGACAATTGTGAATATGCGATTTCTTGGTAAACTTTTGCATGTCTTCATCAACTCTTTGATGCGTTCCCATACCAACACATTCACCTTTATCTAGTACGATAATTTTATCGGCATTGATAATCGTTCCAATTCTTTGGGCAACGATTAAAGAAGTCGCATTCTTCGTATATTTCTTTAGTTCACTTCTTAAAAACGAAATCAGTCTTGTAATCCAGTGCTGAGAAACTATCATCGAAAATGTAGATTTCCGGGTCTCTCGCAATGGCTCTAGCAATTGCAAGACGTTGTTTTTTTGACCACCAGATACGTTCGTAGCCACCAGATGCGATATAAGAATTGTATGTTTCTGGCATCTTCAAAACGAAATCTTCAGCCTGAGCGACGTGGACTGCTTCTTGAATCTTTTTCTCGCTCTTCTTACCTTCGCCGTTTTCTCCATATGCAACGTTATAGTTTACACTTCCACCAAACATGACTGCACGTTGTGGAACATAACCTAATTTATTATGAAGTGTCTCTAGTTTGTAATCTTTGACGTTAATACCGTCTACTAATACTTCGCCCCGAGTCGCATCGTAAAATCTAGGTACTAAGTTAATCAAGGTACTTTTACCAGAACCGGTACTTCCGATAAAGGCAACGACTTCCCTTTCTTAGCCGTAAACGAAATGTCTTTTAAGACGTACTCTTGTGAGTCTGGGTACATGAAGGATACGTTCTTAAATTCAACTTCGCCTTCTTTTTTCGTTTTGCCTGAGAATTTACCGTCTTTTGATCTTCGTCTCTGTTTCTAACACTTCATTAATACGGTCAGCAGAAACACTAGCACGTGGATACATGATGAAAAATCATCGCTAACATCAAGAATGACATAATGACTTGCATTGCATAACTTGAGAATACGACCATATCACTGAATAGATTCAATTTAGAAGCCATACCAGCATCACTAATCGCTTGCACCTAAGAAGTAAATTCCAAGGGTCAGTAAGTTCATGATTAAGTACATAATCGGTGACATGATACTCATCATTCTTTTGGTTAAACAACTGTGTAGAAGTTAACTTATGGTTTCCTACTTCGAATTTATCTTCTTGATACTTTTCAGCATTAAACGCACGGACGACGCGAATACCAGTTAAGTTTTCACGAGTTAACGCGTTGATGTTATCAATTAACTTTTGAACAATCTTGAACTTTGGTAAAACTGTCAATACCAAAACAGCAATTGTCACTAGTAGGATCAATACCGCAAGACCTGTCAACATACCTCCAAGTCCAGCTCTTATTCAAAATCTTGAATACAGCCCAGACAGCGGTAATTGGGGCTTTGATAATCAACTGTGTGCCCATTGAAATCAACATTTGAACGTTTGTAATATCGTTCGTTGTTCTCGTAATCAAACTGCTCGTTGAGAATAATTTGATTTCTTCCATACTGAATCTTTGTACTTTTTCAAACACTTTTTACCAAGTGTACGAGAAAAGTTTGCAGAAACAGAAGAAGTTAAGTATCCTACGATGTATCATAGCGATTAAACTACCACCAGCGCAGGCTAACATATAACCACCTTGGACTAAAATGTCGTTAATCGTACTGCCTTCTGTTTGGACAAGACGTGTAATTTCAGACATGTAATCCGGTAGTTTCAAATCCAACCAAACTTGAAAGACAATCAATACGACACTGATCAATATGGTAATGACATCTTTTTTGGTTAGGTTCTTAAATAACTTAAACATTTGTCTCCTCCTCCAACTTTTATAAAATTTTTGAAAAATTATCGAGCACTTTTTACATACATCTAAGTCCTCTTTCGAAAGACCTTGAATCAGTTCTTTAAAAAGTGCCTTCTGTCCTTCTTGTAATACTTTTACTTTTTTTTTCTTGAGCAGTTTCTGTAAATACAATTTTTTGATAACGGTGATCGCTTGTATCTTCTTGAAATACAATGAGTCCTTTTTTCGAAAGAGAAGTCAATGCTTTGGACACATAAGACTTGGATAATCCTCGATATACTACGGCATCACAAGCATGGTTGCAATCGGGATTGTTTGCTAAAAACAAAAGAATGTGCCCTTCTTGTGGAGTCAGACCAATTTGGTTCGTAATGGCTCCCATTCTACTTTCAAAAAAATGGTTGGGCTCTGTTTTGTCAGATATAAGATTTGTGAAAATGATTTCTTTTTCATATCATCGCCTCTTTAATTAGTTTCTCCGGAAACCGTTTGGACATTAATCATTATAGTCACTTCTATAAAAAGGTCAATCATTTTTTCTATTTTCACATAATTTTCAGAAAAGAAAAAAGGAGGTATCTCCCTTTAATCTAATCTATATGATCCGCTTCTGTACCAAGACCGTTTCCGAATACGCCGGATGCTAAAGCAACGACGGGACGAACACTCATTGCAGTCGTCGGTACATCGTAACTAATCTTATGTGTACTTCTAGATGTCGTAATCGTATACAACGTTCTGAATCGCCACTGCGACCGTTCATTAGATAGAACTCTTCTCCTTCTACACCTAGGTAGTTGTTTAATCCACAGGAACTATTGTCGAACTTGTTATCACAATTGCTATCCGTAGATGCTAACATGTAATCGGAAATATTTAAAAGACCAATATTGCCTGTCATCGTCGTTAAGTTTTCGTATTCAATGACGCTTGCAATATCTTTATCACTGGTACTGACAGAGCCTGCCTTTAAAGTGTACGGACTTAAATATTGTCTAGAAGATGCATCTATATTTGGATAATACACGGTTTCTAAATACAGTTTTAAGAGACTATCCAAATCGGTGTACTGATCAATTAACTCTTTCTTTTGAACGACATGATACGTTCCTTTGGAGAAAGCATTACAACCAGAGTTAGAGGCATCACAGTAAGAATCTGCTAAGTTTGGATCAAACGGTCTTCTACTAGCAATATCGAATGGAACGGTATGACTAGATAAGAATGTTTCTACTTCTGTAGCTGAAAAATACTGTTGCCAAAATGAAGTTTGTTCTTCTAATGTTTGCATCTCTTCGCTCGATAACACACCATCTTTGGTAATTTTGATTTTACCGTCAGACTCCACTGACACGATGCGCCATAGTTCATTATTAAATTCAATGTAGTTATTGATGTTGCTACCTTGATAGTAGTAACGTCCAGTTGATTCATCATATTGGAGTCCTTCTATATCCGTAAGATCTCCTTCGTTTGTTAACATCGTCTCTAGTAGTGTCGTTTTGGTCTCCTCTTCGTAATCTTCAAATTCGTAACGAATGACGAGACCTTTTGGGTATTTTCAGGAACTTCAGTGAGACCTCCTGGATAAGAAATCGTAATCGTAAAGGTTACGCTTTCTCCGGCTGGAATCATCGTTCCAGTGCCAATTCCTTCTATCCAAGTTTGAATCAAGGTATTGGTATCTGTTTCTATATAAATACTCGATATTACTTTGTTCACTTGGGAATAATTCAAAATCGTACATAATTTTGTTATAACATCATATTGAAAGTTCACAATATATTTTTTGACAAAAACGACAAGTTTACTTGTCGCTTGTAAAGTAGTCAGCGATGACATCATAATCGCAATACGGAACATAACCAGATGCTAAAAGCCATGTAGTTATCTCTTCCTTTGCCAGCAATCAATACGATATCGTCTTTCTCTGCAATAGAGAGTGCTCTTGCAATTGCTTCTTTGCGGTCCGGGCATCGTTCATAGTTTTTTTTTATCTTTTGAAAGTGTCAATAACTCGTCAATAATAGTGTCAACATCTTCCGTACGAGGATCATCCATTGTAAAGATGACATAATCAGAGTGATCTAAAACGATTTTTCCCATTAGACCTCGTTTTCTTTTTCTCTTCCACCAGCGCTTCCCTGTGACGGTGATGATACGATTCTTTTTATATCTTGTCTAGTACTTCATATAATTTTTAAATGCATCTGGCGTATGCGCATAATCTAATAGAATCGAATAATTTTGACCAAAATCTAAAAACTCTAGTCTGCCTGGCAACACTCGAATATTTTTTGACACGAGAGACAATTTCCTCCATTGAATAACCATAATGAATCAATGTAAGGTTGCAGCCGCTAAGTTGTGGGCATTAAACTCACCTAGCAGTTTACTTTTTTCTACTAGATACGTTTTCCTTGATAGCGGTATTCAATTTTTTTGTACAAGATGGTGTTTGTTCACACGATACAATTTGTAGAGTCGATTCTTTTTTTGCCGTATGTCATAATCTCGGATTTGCATACAGATACTTCTTTTTTCGTAATTTTCATCGTCGATATTTAAAATTGCTACTCCTTTGGGACTTAACAAACTTAGCAGTTTTTTAATTTGGCTGCAACATAATTCTCTTTGGTCTTATGAATGTTTAAATGGTCTTCTGTAATATTCGTAAAAATAGTTACGTCGAACGTAACACCCCAAAGGCGATTTCTAAAAAAGTGCTTCAGAGGATGCCTCCATACTCAAATAGCGGTTTCAGATTTCACAAAACGATCCATATATTTATAAAGTCGGTCGGCATCTGGGCAAGTATTGATAATTGGTTCCTGAAAATTGTGAGATATGATTCCATTTGTGCCCATATAGCCACAGATATCGCGTCCCATCAAGTCTTGAATGATACTGGCAACGGTCGTCTTACCGTTCGTTCCCCTCCTCGTTACACCAATGATCTTTTTAACTTTTCTTCGGGATGATCGAAAAAAACGTTTGGCAATGTCAATTCTTTATTGGTGTCCTCTACATATATGACAGGAACACTTGTCTCTACTTTCTACTGGCAACAACTGCTGCAGCTCCATGTGAAACCGCATCTGCTACAAACTCGTGGCGATCAGCTGTCACTCCCATCGTACAGACGAAAAGGTCTCCTTCCTCACATTCTTTGGAGTTAATTTTAATATCCTTAATCATCGTTTCATAAGGACAGTCGTATAACTCATTTAACTTCTTCATCGTTTCACCTCTAGTACTATTTATGCCTCATACAAAAAACATTATACACGAAAAAGAAGTTTTTTAAATGAAAAGTCCTTGCATTAAGCAGAACTTTGAAATTTTACTTCTAATGTTACCGTGAGCATGCTATCTTGATTTAAAATAGTACCTTCTGGAATCGATTGACTCGTTACGTATCCATTTCCTGTTACGGTGAGTGGTATTTTTAATAAATTTGCAAATGCCTTTACTTTTTTAAGGACCAACCAGTGATGTTTGGCATTGCAATCGTCGTATCATCATTCGTTACAAGGAACACTTTTTCTTTGTTTGTAATCGTCGTTCCTTCTGCTGGATATTGACTTACTACTTTCGTACCGTTACCAAGCACGTACGGTGTTACACACATTTCTGTTAAAAAGTAGTTGTGGCATTGTTAATCGTCTGATTGATGAAAGATGGCATTAAGTTTTCTACTACTGGATCTACTACTTCGTTATCGTCTACCGTCGTATCGATACCATAGTACTGTGTCGCATTGACGATAATTTGGTCGATAATCATAGATAGTGGTCTAGCGGTTTCGATTGTGGTCTCGTCATCGTCGCATAGATAATCAGTTTGGGATTTTCTGCTGGGTAGATTCCTGCAAAATCCTCTGATGACATCGTATTCACCGGTCAAATATCCAGATCCGTCGGTAGAAGCAATTTGAGCAGTTCCTGTTTTTAGCGATTAAGTCGTACCCTTCCATCGCATAGATAGAACCGGTACCAAAGTCGACAACGTCGTGCATAAGCTGCTTCATCTTTGTTACCGTAGAAGATGAGGCCACCTGTCCCCTAATTCAGTCCGTTCGCCTTGATAAGTCACTTCGCCCGTAGAGCCATCGACAATCTTATCGACGATGTAAAGGTTGTAATAAGACACCGTCGTTGGCAATCGCTGTCAAGGCTTTGATATTTTGAATTGGTGTCGTCAAAATTCCTTGACCGAAACTAGCATTGATTACTTCTGTTTCGTATTGAAATGAAATTTTACCAGATGCTTCGTTCGGCAGTTCGATGCCAGTCTTGCTGCCAAAACCCAATTTTTTAAAAGTAATTTCCTAATGTTGCGCGGTCGATATATTTGGTTACTAAGTTGGCAACAGCGACGTTACTAGATTGTGCAAACCCATAATCGTACGTGATGACACCCCAACCAGCACGGTCGTGGTCACCAATTTGGGTACCGCCTTGGGCTGTATAAATACCCGATAAGTACGTGTCGTTACCGTTGTATTTACCAGCTTCCATCGCAGCCATATACGTGTATATTTTCATCGTCGAACCTGGTTCAGTACCGATGGAAACATTAGAGTCTAAATAACTTACAATATCATTTCTCGTATTCGGATCGAACGATGGATAACTGGCAGATGCTAAAATGGCACCTGTCTCGGCATCTGCAACCATGATGTTGACACCATCAAACGCATACTGTTTAGCGGATTCCGCAATGGCTTGTTCGACAAACAATTGAATGTTGGAGTCGACTGTCAAATAGACGTCGTCGCCATCTTCTGCTTCGACACGAATTTCATCGGTGCCACTGATTTTATATCCGTTACGGTCTTTTTTTGATAGGTGACATATCCATCTGTTCCAGATAGGATATCATCGTACTGTTTTTCGATTCCCATTTCCCCTGTGATTTCACCAGAACTATCAGTCTTTGCATAACCGATGGCATAAGATAAGAAGTTCCCGTTTGGATAATATCTCGTCTGTGTTTCGATAAAGTCAATTCCTGGTAGACCGAGCGCTAAAATCTTATCTTTTTTGAATTTCATTTAAACTTTTACCCGCTTTGCCAAACTCTGTCTGGTAGACGCCTTCTTTATTTAAAAGCGCCAATATTTCTTCATAACTCATGTCAATGACAGTCGATAATGCTTGGGCTGTTCCTTCTTTATCGACGACGTGTTGAGGATTGTTCTCGTTCGTCGTACGATCTGGATCTAGATACGCAATTAACGTGTAAGAGTACACATTTTCTGCTAGTGTTTCGCCATTGACGTCGTATATTTTACCACGAGTAGCCGTTAACGTATCCGTCCTTGTCGTTCTAGAAGAAGAGAACTCTTTGATATTAATTCCATCAATATTAGTGGAAAAGAGCTAGGTATGCACCACGTCCAATAATCAATGCAAAAAAAAAAGACGCAATAATAACCAGATTCCCAGTTGGAACATTATTATTTTTCTTTTTCTTCTTCACTGATATCACCTACTCTGTTATCGATTTAATGTTATCATTATTATAACTCAAACCTTGGTCTTCGGCAACCTGTTGAATTTTATCCAAAGATGCGAGTTCGTTGATAGCCATGTTTAACGATTCGTTTTTCTTTTTCTTGCGTTGCAATCTCTTTGTTCACTTTTTCTACTTCATAGTTAATTTGCGACAAAGCAGCTTTGGTGAACACGACTGCTACTGGTGAGGCAATCACCAGTATGGTCATGTAAGCAAATATAAAAAAGCGTTCAAACTTTGTAATTTTCAATCGTTTTTTAACTTTTCGCATTTTGGAATCCCTTCTTATTTTATTCTTTTTATTACCCTTAACTTTGCACTTCTAGCACGAGGATTTTCTTCTAATTCTTCCGTTGTTGGTGCAATTGCTTTTTACTAACTAGTTCGAAATCTGGAAGTTTCTCTTTTGGAACGTCTGGCAATCCTTTTTAAAACTGGATCCACTTCCGTAACTTCTTTGAATTTATTCTTTACAATTCGGTCTTCTAGTGAATGGAATGTAATGACAGAAATATGGCCATCAATTGCCAAGATGGAAAGTGCATCCTGTAGAGCAATTTCTAATACTTCCAATTCACGATTGACATAAATGCGAATCGCTTGAAATACCTTTCTAGCTGGATGAGATGCTCTCCGGACTCGTTCTGGCACACTGTTTTTAATAATTTCTGCTAACTCCAATGTCGTTTCAATTGGGTGTTCTCTTCTAGCAGCAACAATGTTCTTAGCAATCGAGCGAGAAAATTTTTCTTCGCCATAGCGATAAAAAAATATCTGCTAGTTCTGCTTCTTCAAATGTATTGACAACGTCATAGGCAGATAATGCTTGTGTCTGATCCATTCGCATATCTAACTTTGCGTCTTGATGATAGGAAAATCCGCGGTATGCTTCATCTAGTTGCGGACTAGAAACACCTAAGTCAAATAAAATGGCATCGACTTTTGTTATGCCTCTTTTTTTCTAACTCTTCTTTTTTAAATTCGCAAAGTGCGCATGGATAATCGTAAAATTATCGCCTATTTCGGAAAGACGACCAGACGAAAAAGCGATGGCTTCTTCATCTTGATCGGAAATGCATATAAATGTCCCTTTTTAATTCTTTTTAGGATTTCGCTCGAATGTCCTCCATAACCTAGAGTACAATCGACAACGATACTGTCCTCTTTTCAAATTTAGACCGTCGATGGACTCTTTTTAATAATACACTAATATGTTTCATGTTGCTCACCTACAAATCTAAATTCCCATCAAATAAATGTTCTGCAATATCTGAGAAATCTTCTTGGCTTTCTTGAAAGAATTTTTGCCAAAGCATCTTCACTCCAAATTTCCAAACGGTCGCCGACACCGATTACCACGCAATCTTTGGTTAATCCGGCGTATTCTTTTTAGTGAGGAAGTTATGCTGATACGACCTTGTTTGTCAAATTCAGAATTGATTGCTCCAGATAAGAAGAATCTTGAAAAATTTCTTGCATCCTTCTTCGTAAACGGCAAGGTATTCAATTGATCAACCACTTTCTGCCAATCTAATTGCGAATACACGAATAAACATCCTTCCAATCCTCTTGTAACAACAAAGGAAGAACCGATAATTTCGCGAAACTTTGCCGGTATAATCAACCTTCCTTTGTCATCGATTGAATGATGATATTCACCCATTAGAGTTGCCATAATGATTCACCACTTTTCCCCACCATTTACCACTGCTACTATAATAGTAATGCAAATGAAATGGGATAGCAACAAAAAAGAAGTTTTCTTCTCTTTTACATTTTTTACGTTTTGAACCAGTTCAATATTAAATGATGTCAATTTCAATATCGTCCGGTATTTCTACGACGTCTGGTATTTTTGTTACTTCTTTTTCTTCTACTTTCGGTTTGGTACTCGCATATAGCGTTACATAATAGCTGACGAGTTCCATATCTCCAGATGCACGGTACTTATCGATCTGTTCTTGATAAAACTCACGTTTTTCTTCTTTGCTATGACTTTGTGCATCCCATACATCTTTAATTGATTCTGTTTGTCCCTTTTTTTCTTTCGCATATGCTTCACCTATTATTATTGTATCATAACTACCAAGTAACAGGACTACTTTTTTATTTTCTTTACAAATTTATTTACTGTAACAAGTTTTATTTTTTGATTTCACTCTCAATCATCGTAATAAATTCGTCCACTGTAACAGTCGTCGTATCTTTACTTTGATATCTTCTGTAACTTACCGTTTCATTCTTACCTTCTTCGTCTCCTAAAATCAAGTTGAATGGAATTTTCTTCGTTTGGCTTTCTCTCATCTTGTATCCTAGTTTTTCGTTACGGTCATCAATGGATACCCGAATTCCAGCGCTTTCCAATTTTCATATACTTTCTTAGCATATTCTAGATGATGTTCTGAAATTGGTAAGATGTTCACTTGAACTGGACATAACCAAACTGGCAAGACACCCTTCGTTTCTTCTAGTAAGAAGGCAATGAAACGATCTAGAGAACCAAGAATTGCTCTATGGATGACAACTGGACGAACCTTGTTATTGTTTTCATCGATGTATTCTAGTTGGAATCTCTCTGGCAATTGATAATCTAATTGAACCGTAGATAAGGTTACATCGTGACCGATGGCACTGCGCACTTGGACGTCGATCTTTGGACCATAGAAAGCAGCTTCGCCTTCTGCTTCGTAGAATTCTGCACCGACTTCTTGTAAATTTCACGAAGTGCTTTTTCACTCTTCTCCCATAACTCATCGTTACCAAAGTACTTCTCTGTATTTTCTTTGTCTCTTAGAGAAAGACGGAATTTATAATCTTTAAAGCCGAAGTCTTTATAAACATCTAAGATTAAGTCGATGACACCTTTTACTTCATCTTTAATCTGTTCTGGTGTACAGAAAAATATGAGAATCGTTTTGCGTAAAGGCACGTGTTCTTTCGATTCCACAAAGAGCACCAGATGCTTCGTAACGGAAATCGTTTGCAATCTCTGCAATGCGCACTGGCAAATCTCTATAAGAGTGCATGAAGTTTTTATAAATCATCATATGATGTGGACAGTTCATCGGACGTAATACGTAAGACTCATTATCTAGTTCCATAGCAGGAAACATATCGTCTTTATAATGGTCCCAGTGTCCAGATGTCTTATACAAATCGACATTTCCTAAAGACGGTGTCATGACGTGTTTGTATCCTAGATGAACTTCTTTATCCGTGATGTAATCTACTAAGGCACGACGAACGATAAATCCATTTGGAAGCCACATTGGAAGACCCTTTCCGACTAGATGCGCGAACATGAATATGCCCATATCTTTACCGATTTTACGATGGTCTCTCTGTTTGGCATCTTCTAACTCTGCCAAGTGCTTATCTAAACTTTCTTGATCAAAGAAGCAGACACCGTAGATTCTTTGTAACATCTTGTTTTTTAGAGTCACCCTTAAAGTAAGCACCACTTACTTTTAACAGTTTAAAGTACTTTAATTCTTTTGTCGTCTCTACGTGTGGACCACGGCATGGATCCGTGAAGTCACCTTGTGTATAACAAGAGATAACCGTATTCTCTTCATCCATTCTTTCGATTAAATCGATTTTGTACGGATCATCTTTAAACATTTCCAAAAGCTTCTTCTTTTGAAAGTTCATGACGAACAATTCGTTTGTTATCTTTGGCACATTTTTCATTTCTTTTTCGATTTTTGGCAAGTCGTCTTCTGTAATGACGTCATCTCCTAAATCGATATCGTAATAAAATCCCTCTTCGATCACTGGTCCAACCCAAAATGCTGCGTGTGGGTATAAATGTTTTACAGCTTGTGCAAGTAAATGAGCACAAGAGTGATTTAATACTGCTAATTTTTCATCTTCTTTAAAATTTACCATAATTTTCCTCCTATTTGATGCGATATACTTTTACGTGTTTCTTCTCTTTTTTCTATAAGGACGTTTCGTACCTGGATGCATCGCTTGAAAAATCGTTTCCACATCTTTTCTATTGCACCCTAATTCGGTTGCAATGAGATAATCGATTTCCCGTTTTTCTCTTGGTCCTTGCATCTCATGCTTTGGTTGCATAGTTCTGAAATATTACTACTCATAAAAAAACTCCTATAGATTATTCTATAGGAGTGCAAAGCACGGTACCATCCTCGGTTTCACTTAATTTGTAGTGTAACGGACTTTTCCGGGACATCGTTTCCGAGCCTGCTCCAAAGTAGTAACCATTCACAGTTTTCTTTGTTTTCACCAACCACAAAGTCTCTTTTTAAAACTCATGAATCATCGTGTCTTTTTCATCGCATTTATAAGTTTATTATACTACCATTTTTGGCTTTGTCAATTACTCAACTTCTTTTTCCAAACACCATGTTTGTTACAGTAAGCGTAGATGATGCTGCCCTTTTCATAAGGAGCAACTAGTTCTGGTGTATCTCCTGGTTTTAAGTTCACTTTATAAACTTGTTTTTCTGTTTGAACAATAATCCATTCGATGTAATGGTCACTTTCCATAACGTGATTTACTTTGGCACGGATATTGTTTCCTTCTACTTCGTATATGATGGAACGTGTTTCTCAAAACTGGCATCGACACTATTTGGAACTAACTCTGTCATTTCCTGTCCACAGCAAATTAATTTTCCATTTCCTTCTAGAACTTCTACAACAGTTCCACAAATCATACATTTTTAAATTTTAATTCTTTCATAATTCCTCCTATTTCTTTGGTTTACATAAATTCTTTCGATGGACATATGTTTTTACAAAATCCAGCAATGGTTCTTGTTTGGCATTTACTTCTTGGGCAATCATCGATAACTCCGATTCTAAACTGTAGATAATGGCATTATCAGGTTGTCTAAAAATACCATTCATCCATGGCATAATTATTGGCCATATCGACGTATCTTCTGATTGGCGATGTATTATGGCTATAGGCATCTAAACCCATACCAGTATGTCCTTTATTGATTGTATCATAGACTGCTTTTGGCATCAAGTTAGCCATGTGCTCTAAGAATTGTTTCATTTCAGCCGTATCGCGCGATGCTTGAATGCCGTCTTTCAATTGTTGCAAATGTCTTTTCGTTTCTTCATCCACCGTATGATTTCGATAAATGAATGGCATATGATGGCGATTTGCATATCTTGCAATTTGATGATTGGCTGCAGTCATTGCTATTTCAACGATTCTCTCTGCTGCTGTCACGCCGGAAATACGGCTTCCTGTAATATCTTGTCCCGTATGTTTTACTTCTTCATAAAGATTGTCAATATTCATTTTTTTACTTAGTAAATTTGTTGCGGCAGAAAGAGCAAAAAGCGTATCGTCAGCATCGCAAGTAGAACTTCCTGCATTTAAAATGTGGTTTTGCTTGGCTATACGTCAAATTGCGATTCACTTGAATAATCGATTTTATAAATTTTTTCTTTGGAAATGCTTCCATCCGGTTCAATCCAGAAGAAATACGATCTAGCATATCGATATTTTCCTTGGTTTAAAGAAAAGTAGTCCTCCGTCAACTCGTTCGGTAACATCGGAATCATATATTCGCTATCGATATAGATACTGGAAGTCCGAAGACGAGCTTCATAATCCAGTTGCGAATTTTGTGGAATCATCTCACAAGGATCAGCAATGTGAACACCCAAGATGATTTGATCGCCTTCGATATGGGCCGATAAGGCATCGTCGATTTCTTTGGTATTATCCCCATCGATAGAGACGATACAAAGAGAAGTCAACAATTGATGGTGTTGATCACTTTCCGGTTTTTGCCTCTTTGGCATACCAAGTGAATTCTCCTAGGGCACTACTATCAAACTGGGTAGAAACTCCATATCTTTTGGCAAGTTTTTTTTTACACTTCCATACTCTTTTCCAAAGAAAGATATTTTATCTTCTAGCTTTGATAATTCTGATTGAAATTTAGAATATCCAATGTCCGAAAAATCTGTATTAGGCGTTTTCTTTCTGGTTTTAATTTTGTTTAATATTTTTGTTTCTCGTTTCATAATCGATAGAAAACTTAGGAGAAGATAAAATCATATCTAAGACTTTGTCAAAGTACAAAATATTTCCGACATCGCTCAAAGAATGATATTTGGTATAGCTATATAACTCATCTAAATAAGCATCGATCACGTTTACGACTAGTGGTTCATGAAATTCATCTGTGATGTTGACTAAATATGGAAATGACTTGATGATTTCTTTGATAAACGAAGTGTTTCTCTGTTCAAAAATCAAATACGAAATTAAACTGTACTTATCGCCGTAGTAATGGTTTCTAAAAGTCGTACAAACCAGCAATTTTTAATTCTTCAATCAAGTTGATGCATTGTTTGGCAATGGTTCTACTCTCTTCGTCTTGATGAATGATATGTTCATCATCATGAAGACGACGATGCAAGGTATCGTGAGTAGCATTGATAATCGGTACTAAGTTTTCGAACTCTAAATGCTCGTTTCTTCTGTAATATCTCCGATATGTATGGAAATATTTTCACGATATATGAATAATCTGCCAAAACTGGTTCCCTAACGACCGTATTTAAAATGATTAGCAATTTTTTTGCTAACGTCCGTGGCTTATAGTCGGATGCTTTCGATAACTCTTCTAAAGTAATCCTCATCTTCTTCCAACAGTCTTTGCAGTTCTACAATTTTTAAATCTCTCGTATTCATCATATATCGTTTTTCCATCGTTAGCCTCTCTATTCTTACTCTCTAATTTCATGGGAATGGAAACTTCTTTAATTCGTTCAATAATTCTTCTGGCTTTGATTTTATCGACTCCCGAAGAAGAAATCGATAAGTGCATTTCTAACTCTTCAAGATTTAAGTTCGAAGTAAAGAATGTCGGTAATTTTCATCCATACGATATTGTAAGATTGGTCCAAGTACCTCATCCCTAGACCAAGCTGTTAAGTTCTCTGCTCCAATATCATCTAACAAAAGCAGTGATGCATGGCATACTAGATTAAATTTTTTCTTTGTAGTTATCCGAAAATGATTCTTTTAAACTACGTAAAAATTCAGGATAATACACGATTACCGATTTGACTCCACGATGGGCAAATTCATTTAATAAAGATGCAATTAAATAAGATTTTCCAGAACCAAACGAACCGTACAAAATAAAGTCCTTTTACCGGTTTGGTTCCATAAGAATTCATAAATTCTTTAAAAATAACGAATGATTTCAATACGATTTTTATCATCCGTATAAATATTCCGTAACGTTGCACTTTTAATGCCTTTGGCATTTCAAACATGACAACGTTTTCTTTGGTACGATTCCCGTTTTCTTTTTTCTACTTGATAGGGGCAAGCATCGTATGAAAAACTGATCATACGTTCATTTGCAGTTGGTGTTAAACAATATCCAACTTGTTTGTTTTTACACATTTCTAATCCTTCACAATGTTTACAATGCTTGCATTCTGCAAACGACTCTTGTAGGCGATGAGTATAGCGCATCAAAATTTCTTCTGTCGTCGGCAACGATAATACGAAACTCTTGAATTCTGGATGCTTGAATGGCTTTGATGTAATCGTCTTGTAATTTTATTTTATTTTTGGTTTCAAAGGAATAACTCTTTTGCTTGCCTCATCGCTATCACCAATTCTATTGTAAAATACAACAAAAAAAATAAGCAAGGAATTTGCTTATTAAATTTCATTTATTTACTGTCCGTACAAGTTTTATGGATGATTTCATCGGCGATGTCGATGATTTCTTCAATCTGTCCTGGACCTTTTGAAACGATGGTCTGCTCCTCAATTTTATGAAGTGGAATGTGATGTTCTTCACAAAAATTCGATCGAATCTCTAATTGGTACAAAGTCATCTACGGTACCATGAATAATATCGATATCTGGACAAATTTCTCCTTTGTATAACGCGACTACATCATTTTTCATCACTTCATCTAGAAAGCTTTTCGTAACTTTCATGACGCGTTCGTAACCAAAATCGAAATATCCTTTTTCTGCTACTTCATGGTTCATCTCTGGTGTCATGATGTTTTGTTCTAAAACTGTTCCCATGCGAATGGCAGGCGCTCTTAAAATAACATGACGGAATGCACCTGGATGTTCATGGTGATATAGTAAAAGCAAGGTATCCTCCAAAACTCGTTGCAAATGCCACAATATCTCGCACGGCTGGATAATTTTTTCCTTGACATAACGATAAACGGTATCCAAATCATCTAGACAATTTGCAACAGTTAATTCTTCACCACCCACTTCGCTTTCCCCGTGACCTGGCCAATCGAATGTAATTAGACCGATTCCCTCACTGACTACTCTTTTCTTTTAAAGAGAGATGCAACCACTTTTTTATCTCCCTGCAAAACCGTGCAATGCGATGACAACGATTGTTGCTTTTTCCGGGATGCTGGCATCACAATCGATATTGTATTTTTTTCCTTTGATTATCATAATATACTCCTCCTGTCTTTTTCTAGTGAACCTCCAAAATACTGTTGATAGCTTTGCAAAACTAAATCTTTGACATCAGTTGTTAACGTCATCCGCAATGCCTTTTGTTTCGGTTCTGTCATCATTTGATTTCGTAAATCTAATTTTCCGTTTTCATCTACATATTCTGGATACTCTTTTTTGAATCCTTTCTATGGGAGAAATGCAACTGCTCTCTGGTCTATCTATATAATCAAAAAACCTTGGTCCCTATGCCCGTCTTACCAATTTTCTCTTTGGCAAAAAAAAATTCGTTTGATATCGTGTAACGAAGACTACATTGGTATGCTAACAAACTCAATCTTTTTCCGGTTCCATACAACTTCTCAATCTTTCTGCATCGATTACTTGCACTTGACCATCTTGATCAATCACACCTGCTACGTAGTGACAAACCCTTTGCGTCCGGTTTTAGTAACTTACATAGTAAAGGTGCTGCTTGGTATCCTTTAACGTTAACAATAGACAACTTGCTTCACAAAATCCTGTACAGGTGGCACCAGTATTGGTACATGAAGTCCATACGCCGTTCTTCCTTGTAACCGCTCATCCGGAAAAATAGTTGCTTCACTATCGTAATCACTTGCATATACTTGATCGTAATTACAGGGAAAGTCAGACGTTCCATGACATAAATTTGTTGCACTCTTTCCGGCACAGGTAAGTCGGGATATTTCTCATCCATCTGTGCAATCATCCGGTCCAAAGCATCAAAAAGTTCTTCTAATTTATCTTGCGTATAGAATTCTTTTCCTTTCGAATCTTGAAATTGAAAAAGCCGGATGGGATAATACGATTTTTACTTTTTCTTTTTCTTCTGGTGTCAACATGCCTTACTACCTCGCCAATACTTCATTCTCATAACACCCTTACACTGTTCTTTATAGAAAAATTGGGTTGCTAATATTTTTCACCATAATGCGGTCACATTCTTTTTCTTTGGCAATGTCAAATAAACTAGATAGTAAAGATAATTTACAAGAAACATCGAAGTTTGGATATGCCACTAAATCGTATAATTCCATTTGATGATTATCATCGACATGATAGAAGCAAAAGCCAAGATGACCTTTCGTATCGCTAGAATATAAGATGCTCGTATCGTGGGTCAAAAGCATACTTTTGATACATATTTTTATCTTTTTTCTTTAGTAGTTCAAACACTAGACTTTTGGAATCGATTTCAGCTGGGAACGAATACACTCTAAACTTGTCTTGTTTGTGGAATGTCAAACGGCTCAATTTCATAGTCGTAGACAGAAAAATCAGGATACCCCTAACTTAGAAAAGAACGCTTGATTGTAACTAGTCAGTGGTACGCCATAGAATAAAAACTTGTTTTTTCTCCCTTATATCCCAGTAGTATTCCTCATATCCACGGTCGCAATTTCCCTTTTTCGCTTTCTTCAATAATCTGTTTTCCATATCCTTTGTTTTGATATTCTGGTAATACGCAGATCATCGAAATGCAATTTTTTCGAATAATGGAAAATCCAATTAATTGTGATGTGTCGTTTGAGTATTTTGTCACTACAGCAGAATCATTCAAATCCAATTCTGTTTCAAATTCCTCTAATGATAAATGAATTTCAGGAAAACATTTTAGAAACACCTGATATAATAAATCGCTCATTGATTCAACCTCCACCTTTTATCATAAAGTTTTTAATCAAAAAAAGCAAGAAATTTATCTTTTTTCTTGCTCGTTCTCTTGTAATGTTACAATTGATGTGAGACTTTTTCAATATAGTAAAAAAGCAATAAGTCTAGTAAAATGTAATTAAGACAAAACATTTACATTAGAAAGGACTTATTGCTATGACAAGTATATCACATTATCCACATAGTTTAAATACTAAATATTATGCTGTTTTTATTATATAGAAATGGAAATAATATCTTTTTGTTTGCAGAAGATATAAATGTTCAAAAGCCTCTCTTATGCGCTGGAACAAAAAAATTTAATGGTACAAAAAGAATCTTTAACAGATAAATCCCATAAACCTTTATCTCCTCATCCAAAAGCTCATACAAAACAAGAATTATATTGGATTAAAAATTATATTAGAAGAAATCCAACAATCTCTCTTTGTGAACTTTATGGAAAATTAAGGACTGAAAAGGGCTATTCTAGGCATGCTTGTTCTTTATTTAGAATTGTTAGAAAACTTAAGTATAAAGTGAATACTGAACACCATTCTAAGTATATTCCCAGGAAATATGATACTCCTACCAATATTGGTATGAAATGGCAAATGGATGTTAAAATCATTCCAAAAGAATGTTATGCTGGACAAATTCCTGACAAATTTTACCAATACACTATAATTGATGAAGCATCACGTGAAAGGTTTATTTATCCTTACAAAGAACAATCTTCCCTATTCTACTATTGATTTTGTAAAAAGAGCGATTGTTTATTTTGGCTATAAACCTAAAATCATTCAAACAGATAATGGTCAAGAATTTACTTATACTATGAAAACAGATAAAACTCATCCATTAGACACTTTACTTGAATCTTTAAAAATATCTCACAAATTGATTAAACCTAGAACTCCTAGACACAACGGTAAAGTTGAAAGAAGTCACAGAAATGATCAACAAAGATTTTATTTCTATCTTAAGTTTTATTCCTATAATGATTTATTAAAACAAATGAAATCATATCTCAAACGTTCCAATAACATTCCTATGCAAATTCTTGGTTGGCTCACTCCTTTACAAATGAGGCAAAAATTATAGAAAAAAACAATAATTAATAATTACATTGTAACTATATCATATTGCTTTTTATTTTTTTCACAAATTTTGTCTCACATCATTTACAATTATACATTTATCTTTTTCTTGCTCGTTCTCTCATTATAAATTATGAGTTATTTTTCTCATATTTTCTTCATTTGCACGAATTGTGATATCAGGAAAATTGACATCTGTATAAAGTATCTCAACTTCTGTTCTGTTTTTTGTCACATAGTAGTAAAATAACTTACTAAATAGTTCATATCCTTTTCCGTCTTGTATTTTCGTCTGATAATTGATTACCATTTCATCATGATCTGAATAAGATGCATATGACAAATCGTAATATTCCGATGGATAAATCACTTCGACTATCACATTGTCTACACTATTGTCAACTATATAGTTAATATGGTTTTTTTTTGCCATTATTATATATTTTTATCGCTGAAAAGCATTCTGGTTCTATTGTATAATTTTTTAGTTATACTGTTGTCTTCTAATAAAACATTGTGATTAATTTTCGTATATCCCAAATATTCGATTGGAATCATAGCAAAAAGCTACAATCAAGATAGCGATACCAAAGAAACAATACTTTTAGTTTTTGCCATGTATGATGGCGTTTTTGAAAAACAAAAGTTGCCAAGAAAAGCAAAAATAGCACCAAAGAAAATAGCCAAACCTATCGATAATATAATCATGTATATGTATCCAACTTGATTAATTACTAACGCAATTGACACAATCATTGTGATTAAGAAAAAACAAAGTCAAAATCAAAAATGGAATCATAAATAAAAAGGCCAATGATTTTATAAGCAATTAGCAACGGAGCTGCTACATTTTGAAATCCCTTTGCTAATATTTTCTGATTTTCTTTCGTTTCGAAACTCAATCGTTCTTTGGTTTTAAAATACTCGATAATATATTTGTTAATCATCCATGAGGTCACTACAAAAGATCGATGTATAATAGCATAAATCCAACGTTCCTTTTATTCCTATTTGAACGATAGATGAAACACTAGTTTGAAAAATTTTAAACAACGGTCCAATAATTTCTATCAATAATAAAAATGGAAATTTCAAAAATGAAACGATTAAAAATGTCAAGCAAAGAACGATTAAGATGCGGACGATATCTTTAGCTTTTGGATTAGCTAAGATATTCGCAAACTCTTGTACCCAATTGGTTAACCAACGAAGTAATCTCGCCATCATTAAAACGCACCATTCAATCGGATTTTCTCATATTTTGCAAGAACTTTTTCGGCATATTCTCGACTACTGCCTAACTTTTTTTTTGAATCTCAGCCCAAGAATGATGTTTTTTTTCTTGATTTTCTATCTTTTTTCTAATTTTTGCATTTCTTTTTTGAAGTTCAGTTGACTTTAAACCAGCCAGTTCTTCACGAACCGCTACTAAATATTCTTTTTTTATTCATTCTGTTCCCTACTCTCTCTATAATAGAGTTTATAATGTTCTGCAATTTTTTTCAAGAGAACAAAAAGAATTTTAGATGATAAAATTTATCTTTGTCAGAACAAAATGAAAATAAATTTTCATCTCCCAGTCGTTGCCTCCCGGGCTTTCTGCTTCTTAGATAGAGTACCCTCTATTCTCCACAGACTTAACTTCCGACAGTCGCTGCCGTAGATTTTATTCTTATTTTATAATTTTACGCTATAAACTCTTGCGCATACTTCTTGATTCCTTCAAACAATATATTAATACTAGCATTGATATCTCGATCATGGTAACTTCCACATTTTGGGCATATCCAATCTCTAACTGTTAAATCCTTTACTTTTTCATTTTGATATCCGCACCTACTACATTTCTGACTACTTGGATAGTAGGTATCTATCTGAATATATCTTTTTCCATAATATTCTGCTTTGGTTTCAAGAGATTACAGATTTTAGATAAACTGGCATCACTTAAAAACTTGGAAATCTTCTTTTCTTCCAACATCTCTTTTACCTTTAATGTTTCACTTACTATGATATCATTTTCTAATACTAGTTTTTTAGTTATTTGATGGATAAAATATTTTCTAGCATTCTTTAATTTTTGAAATAAAACTGATAACTTTTATACATATGAATGCTATCACACATCCTTTTTCGTTCACAGTTAACAAAAATATATCAAACAAATGTACGTCAGTCAAGTAAAATATAAATTTTTTTGATATTTTTCTATTCCGATACTCTTTTCTCGTATGCAAAGCAAATTCTAGTATATAAAAAAAATTAGATGTTTTTTATGATATCATCTAATTCTTTTGTTCTTCACTACTGATTCCTACTGTATCTAACTCTTTATTAAACCAATCTGGTACTGGTGCTTCTTTTTTGTTTTGTTTCAACTGGTTTTGTCTTCTTATTTGCCTCTAACTTCTTTTCATCCGTTTATGTTCTTTTTTCAGATAAGCGCATCGCATCTTCTACTGTTTCAATGTTCAATCTTTTCCATTGTCCTGCAATTGTCTCTACATAATTTTTAGATAACTTTTGATTGTTAATTTTTAAAACGTATGCAATCAAAACATTGACAACTCCAGGTTTTAATTTCATATCTGTCAGTAAACTCTCAATCAACCGTAAATCTCTCGCTGACGGCTCTCCATTTTATATTTGCTTTTTAAATAATCGTATGGTGTAACTGTCTCAAATGTATAAACCATCTTAGCCCAATTTGATGCATCGCCAGTTGGAGAACGTAAGTATTCTGGTTGTGTCGTATAAATCAAAGTCGGAAGTCTACCACCTTGTTCAAATTGATAATAGTTTCTGGCATTTTTTCGAAGTTCATTTTTATCAATTAAGCCTCTTTCATTTAACGAATCACGAACGATTCCTTGCATAGTCAAATCATCGATTCCATACGCATAAGATAGATTATTAATCAATTCTTTGACATCGTTGTTGAAACAGTTTGGACTAATCATCGACTCTGGGATACTAGAGATTAATAAATTGAAATCGATTTGGTGCATCAATGTCGGACGGTTTTTATTTGTATCTGCGATATCATCGTTTTCGGTGATACTGTTTCCGGGCACTGGCGTAAATACTTCATCGAACTGTTTGGTAATTTCTTGATAATCTTTCAAGTTAATTCTAGGTATTTTGAAATATGATACTACTTTTGATATTCTTTTTTCCTAGATTGTTATATAATACAACGTTTAGTATTGGGTGATTTAAAATTCAGCAGCACTCAAAGGAGAATACAATTGATAAACGTAAGTATTGACATTTTCTTTTTTTAAAAAATGTTTTTAAGAGTCCGATGGCTTCTAATTTTTCACGAGCAATAACAATACTTTCTAGTTTAATTGCATCGTCATCATCAAATGATAATGTGTTAATTCTTCACTCATTACTTCCGTTTGTCTAAATCATCGCATGGTGTAAAATAAAGGGAGGTGGCTACATGCCCGATAATCGGTTGATATAGCATCGTAATTATTTTACGATCTGTACTAGTAATTACTGTTTTATTAACGACCATATAGATATCGGCCGGTAAAATCGTCTGCATACTTTTCACCTCGATTACTTTGTATTATATAGAAAGATTATAAAAATGACAATAAAAAGAATTTCATTCTTGAAACTCTTTATAAAATTTCTAAAATTCGTTCTAGCATCGATACATCAATTTTCATTAAATAAACTAAATTCAATGCAATTAGAATAAACGGTCCAAATGGAATTACCTTTTTCCCGATGAGTCCAGTACAGAATAAGTGCGACTGGTAAAAAGCAATAAAACTCGATAGGAAAATAATTAACAATCCTAAAATCGGATGTAAAACAAGTCCTACGACAAACATGAGTTTAATATCTCCACCGCCTAGACTTTCTTTATGAAACAAGTGATTTCCAAATACCATCAAGCCGTACATCACTAAAAACATAAAAATACCGGAAGCGATTTGTAGCAGTCCACCACGAAATCCCAAATCGATAAAGTTCATGATGATAATGATGATGGCCGATACGAGTGTTACTTCATCTGGAATAATGAGAAAATTAATATCACTGATGATGACGATGATTAGTAGTGATGCAATTGTAAGAGAAATTATCAATTTAGGAGTAAAGCCAAAAAGAGTAAAAAGATACAGCATACAATACTCCTGTTAATATTTCTACAATCGGATAAAATAAGCTGATTTTTTTATGACAATGTTTGCATTTTCCTTTTTGAAATAAATAGGAAAAAATGGGTACCAATTCAGATGGACCTAAACGGTTATGGCAAGTTGGACAATAACTTCTTTTTGGTCTTATAATCGATTCGCCAACGGGTAGTCGATACCCAACAACCGTAAAAAAAGGAGCCCATACAAGCACCTACGATAAAAAGCAAATCATGTAGTAGATGGTCATATATTGGTCCCCTTTCTTTTTTATTGTACTGTACTGTAAACGTCGAACATTGGGATAATGATAGATAGCAAAATGAAACCAACACAGACAGCTAAAAAAAGCAATTGTTATCGGTTCAATTAAAGTCTTTAACATGTTAATCGCATTTTTATGCAAATTGCCAAAGTGAACAGATACTTTTTCCATCATCGTTCCTAACTGACCAGTCGATTCGCCGGTAACAAGCATTTCGTATGCTACAATGGGGAAAGCCCATTTTCCGCGGAATGACTCTGATATCTTACCACCTTTTACTTAAAGTTAGCAAGGTATTTGCAATGATATCTTTATATATTTCGTTATTGGTTATCTTTGATAATATTTCCATACTATCAGTAATATTAACACTGTGATTTAATAAAGATGCAAATGTTTTAGTGAACGTTGTTACTTCATTATAAATGATGATATTACCAAATACTGGCATGTGCATATAAATCGTTTGCATAGTTTTTCGAAAACTTTTAATATTTTTAAAGGCATACCAATAAGCACCTACAATAACTGCTAGGACTAGTACGATATAATACCAATTGTTTTTGAATAAATGAGCTAGCATTCATTGTGAAAATAGTAATTCCAGGAAGTTCAGATCCGGTTCCTTCATACATTGTTGTAAACGATGGAACTACCGCAACAAGAACGAAAATAATTACAGCAATCGCTACTACTAAAATAATAGACGGATACATCAAAGCTGATAACATATCTTTTCTTGTCTGTTCAATGGAAGTATAGTAATCTGCCATTTCATCTAGCGTAGATGGAAGATCCCAGTCATTTCAGATGTTTTTACCATGTTAATTAACAAACGTGGAAATGTGGCAGATTGGTTTTCAATGCTTGTGAAAAATTGTTACCCGTTACCAAATCGTATACGATACGTTCATATACTTTTTCTTTTTGAAGGAACTGTTGTTTGCTTAGCTAAGATACGAACAGAATCAATCAATGGAATACCTGCTTTAATATAAGTGGATAACTGTGTCAGTACAAAGGATAATTCACTAGTACTAATCTTTGCTTGAAATAAATCTTTTTCATATGCTTTGGCAGGAGCAATACTGACAATCTCGTAACCTTCATTGGTTAAGAACATTCTTACTTCTTCGATATCATAAGCATCAAACATACTTTTTTACTGTTTGACCATATGCATTTTTACGACGTAATTAAACTGAGTTCTCTTTTCACCGGCATGACGATTAACTTGCTGTTCTGTCTTTTGACCAGAAATACCTTTAGCATTAGCAATTGTTTCCTGAATTAATTTTGTCAGTGTCGACTTCTGGTGTTTTTTGGTTTTTTTTTTTTTTCTTAAACATATTCGATGTCGACTTATAAAAGTTGATTAAGCCATCTTTCATACACTAGACCTCCCCTATTATTACAACAGTAAGTATAACATAAAGAACAAATTTTTAAACTATTTTTGGGCGATTTCATATAATAAAGTAAGAGGTGATTGGAATGTGGAACTATCCATATAACCCATACTATTCATTTTATCCTGCTACAAAAAACTGGTTTATTACAAAAAATTTATCCAAGGATTTTCATTTCAAAAATTTCTAGATGGGACACAAAAACACTTGGACTAATCAATCAAGCTATTCCGGTTTACAATCAAATGAAACCGATTTTAAACAACGCTAAGACGATGTTTCGAATCGTCGATGAATTGAAAGCGGAACCCGTTTCTATTCGAACAGAAACAAAATCCATGCAAGAATCGCAAAAACAACTCGAGCAACACAAAATAATCCTATTTTTTTTTACTGATTAAGAAACCGAAATTGTCATATCACTGCGGTCCATTATAAAAGTATTGCTCTTGTTTCCAAATTGATAATTGGCTGTTCCGAACACCAAATTATTTGGAGAGTCGTACGTAGCAAGAACAGTATGATTAAAATCTGAAACAGGTAACGGTAATTTGATCTCCTACTCTGGCAGCAATGCTAGAAGTTGAACGATTTCCAGTCGAATTGTTTGTTATTGTTACTAATGTATTTTCACTAGAGTTAACTCTAATTTGATAGGCAGTCTTATCAATTTTGACTTCAAATGGACTACTGTAGCTGTAAAGTCCTGCGCTCGTCGTTGCTTTTACACGATATATACCATTCGATGTTGCTTGATATTTTCCGTATTTTCAGACACTTTTGTGCATGAACTAATATCCATCATATTGGAACAACTGTACCAATCATATTGAACTGCACTAATTGGATTATTCTCTAATGCGCCCGATAATATCACGTTTTGACTCACATAGGTACCAGTATCGATTGGCGTAGATAATCCCATCCCTTTTATGAGTGGAATCGGTATCGTATTATCTAATTTTACATAGATGTTTTTCTCTGTCGAATAATCATGATTGGTATCCATTGCACGAATTTTTATTTTACCTTGAATGTTTTCCTCTAAAACGAGTTCATTCCCTGCTATTGTTTCATACGTTTGACCATCATCTAAGGAATATTGAAATTCTTGAATCGGATAAAAATAAGGACTATAGGCTGATAATTCTAAACGAATTTTACCAGTTGCCCAATCCGATGTTAAGTAGTCTTGTAGAATTCCATCGTTTTCTTCTTTCATCGATACAATTTGAATAGCAAAATTTCCATTGGCACGAATGCATTCATTTGGATTGCCTTCCCTTTGATAGACAACTTTATCATTATGAACATTTTTACATGTTAGATACAGTTCATAATTGTCTTTCGACTTATCTTGATAAACGGATACAATTCCCGTTGCATCGCAACGATAATCACTTTCTTGCAATAAATCTTCTTTTGTTAAGTTTTGATATGGAATATTAATGCACAGTTCCGATGCAGGCAATGCATCGCGATATTTTTCAATGTAACTATTTGCAGCGGTAATAATAGTTTGTTGAAACTGTTGAAATGATTTTTTCTGCATTTGCTTTTGAATGAATCCGGACGCTAAAACAATTACGACTGCAATGACTCCCAAAATGGCAAATACAAGTAACAATTCTATGATTGCTAAGCCACGTTGCTTTCTTTTCTTTCTCACACTAATCACCTAACCAACGTAGTTTCTATCATTTTCATTATACACTTTTTGACATTAAAAAAAAGACATTATTTTAAAATGTCTTTGAGCATTTTGATTTCGTGCTGAATTTGAATTCTTCGTAGCCAATACTTTTTTTCGGTAGAACTTTTAACAGAAGTTCTTTTTGTTTGATTGAGGAAGAAAGATACTCTTGAAATAGAGGGCCTTTCTTTTCGGCTAAAATCGGCCCGTAGATACATTCTTTTTTACGAATCCTTCTTTTCCTCGTTGCCATTTCATGACGACATAGATGATATTCTTGTATTTAACGAGTGTCTCATCTTCTATGTAAAAGCCTAGTTTCGATATTTCTTTTCTAACGCGTATTAAATCGTTATTGGGAGATAACACTAGTGTTTTCACGTTTTTTAATTTTTCAGGTGTATATTTAAACATCCTGATGATGTTGCCACCACCCATACCACTCACGACAACGGTATCGATATCATCTGAATTTTACTGACACCATCGGCAAGCAGAGTTTCGACATCTACTTTTTCCCGCTTGATGTTTTTTCGAGCTTCTCTTAAAGGACCCTCTTTGTTATCCGATGCGACTACTTTCGTTGCGATGTGATATTGTTTTAAATAGATGGATAAATAGGCATGATCACAACCGACATCGATTACTTTCGCGTTTTTAGGTACTAATTGGGCGACGGCTTTTAGACGTTCGTTTAATAAAATCATTAGTCAGTTAAGAAATCCTTTAACTTACGAGAACGAGATGGATGACGTAATTTTCGTAATGCTTTGGCTTCGATTTGACGAATTCTTTCACGCGTGACACCGAAAATTTGACCAACTTCCTCTAGGGTACGACACTGTCCATCGTCTAATCCAAAACGAAGACGTAATACTTTTTCTTCACGGTCTGTAAGTGTCAATAGGACACTACTCAACTCTTCCTTTAGAAGTTCTGTCGTAGCATATTCTTCGGGACTCATCGTGCGTTCGTCTTTTTAAGAAGTCTCCCAAATGTGAATCTTCTTCTTCACCAATTGGAGTTTCCAAAGATACAGGATCTTGGCTAATTTTATATACTTCTCTTACTTTATCGATCGTAATGCCCAATTTCTTAGCGATTTCCTCATCGGTTGGTTCGCGATTTAATTCCTGTGTCAACTGTCGTTGAACACGCGCTAGTTTGTTGATTGTCTCAACCATATGAACTGGTACACGAATCGTTCTCGCTTGATCGGCGATGGCTCTCGTAATTGCTTGACGAATCCACCAAGTAGCATATGTACTGAATTTGAACCCTTTGGAAGAATCGAATTTTTCTACTGCTTTCATTAGTCCGATGTTTCCTTCTTGAATCAAATCCAAGAATAACATACCACGTCCAACGTAACGTTTGGCAATGGATACAACCAAACGAAGATTAGATTCTGCTAGCATTCTCTTCGCATATTCGTCTCCTTCTGAAGCACGTTGTGCATATTCGAACTCTTCATCTGACGTCAATAAGTTGATGCGTCCGATTTCCTTTAAGTACATCCTTACTGGGTCGTTGATTTTAACGTCTTTGGAAAGAGTTAAATCTTCCACTTCCAAACTGTCTGGGGTTAAGATTTCACTATTATCAGTGTCGTCTTCATCGTCGGCTTTAATTTCGATTTTGTTTTCTACAAATGCATTGTATAGATCATCTAAGGTATCGCTATCGATATCTAATCCTTTCAATTCTTCGGCAATTTGTTCATATGTAATCTTACCATCTTGTTTTTTTCTAATTCGATTAATGCCTTTTTTCTTTCTTCCATCGTTTTAATTTCTGTCGTCATTTTATTCAACTCCCATTTTTAGTTTTCTGATTCGTTCTGCTAGGACTGCTTTCTGTAAAGGATCTACTTCTTCTTTTATCATCTTCTGTAACCGTTTGACTTCTTCGTTTAAACGATACGAACGGATGACATCCGCATATTCTTCTAGCTCTTCGTCACTAATTTCTTCTTTCAAATTGAGTGACAACACTTCAGTCAGTAAACTACTCAGATTCTTTTTATCTTGAAAATAAGTAAATAAGTCTGCTACTTCTAGACTTCCATACGTGTCGCGATAATAATCGATTTCGCTTCCCAAATGTCTTTCATCCGCGGTTGGAAAATACAACTCTTCGCGGCGGTATAATCTGATTGCCTTATCGCTTTTTAACATGTAATAGATAATTGCCATAGCAGCCAAATCGTATTTACTTCGTCTTGGTTTCTCTGGTGGTAGAGTTTCTACCTCTTTTTGTCCGGTTTGGTTTCCGCTTTTTTCTTTTACATCCTGTAACCTTTTTTCTAGGGTATTATAACTTATATCGAATTCTTTTGCAAGGTTTTTTAGAATAATTTCTACACGAATTTCATCACTGATCTTCGCTGCTTCGGAAATTACTTGGTTGATATAGTTAGCTTTATCGATGTCACTATTCATGTTGACATCTTTCTTTAGGCTTTGAATTTTAAAGTCACTGTAGTAGATGGCATTCTCTACCAAAGCATCGAATCGTTCCTTGCCTTGGTCGATGATATAAGTATCTGGATCGTAATCGTTTTCTAAGGCGATTACTTTTGATTCAAACCTAATTGGATTAGCTCTTCCCCATTTACTAAAGTGGCATGACGTCCTCATCATCACCGTCAAAACACAGAATGACGTCGTTTGAAAGACGCTTGATTAAATTGGCTTGTTCTTTGGTCATGGCCGTACCCATCAAGGCGACGACGTTACGGTATCAATCGTACTAGCACGGATGACGTCCATGAATCCTTCCATGACGATGACGTATTTCTTCGTTCGTACTTCTTCTCTAGCTACGTGATAGTGATATAACAGTTCCCCTTTTTAAAGATTGGTGTCTCTTTGGTATTCAAATATTTATTCAGTTTGGAATTATCGTAAATACGACCGGAGAAGCCTACTACCCGTCCGTTTAAATCCCAAAGTGGAAACATGATGCGGTTGATATACGTATCGTGCTCGTTGCTTGCTAGTCCCAACTTGTCTAGAGTATCTAAAGAGTAGCCTTTATCTGTCAAAAGTTTCACTAAAAGAATCCATACTGGTAAGAGATAAACCGATATCGAATTCTTTGATGACATCGTCGTCGATCTTTCGTTTTTCAGATACTCCTTGGCATCGTGCCCGAAACTTGTATTCAAATTATTTTGATAAAACTTGAGAGCCAACTCGTACATTTTATAGTATGGCTCGTTTTGGGTATTTTCTTTCTTCAGTTTTAATCCTTTTACTTCGATACCTGCCTTTTTAGCAAGTAATTCTAGTGCTTCTTTAAATGTGATATGTTCGTAATCCATGACAAAGTTAAATACATTGCCGGATGCACCACAACTGAAACATTTATAAATTTGTAACGAGCGCGATACACTCATCGACGGATTGGTATCATCGTGAAATGGGCACACGCCAAAATAGTTCTTTCCTTTTTTTGGACTAGAGGAATGTAACTAGAAATTACATCGACAATGTCCACTTTGCTTCGCACTGATTGAATTAAATCGTGTTCATTCATGACGCATTCCCCCAATCCAGACTAATACATTGCATATTATACCACATTTTAATTTGTTATTACCCTCATAAATCGACTTTTTTAACAATTTAAAAAACGAGGCATGATACCTCATTTGTTGTTTCAAATTAAATTAAAGAATCTCTTGTAAAAATCGTAACTTTCTTCGATAGATAAACGTCAATCTGACATTTTGCGACAATTTTTACAAAACCGAGACCATCGATTACCAAATCTTCATGGTATTTAACATCGACTGTAGTTTTGCCTAAATCTTTCAATCGCTCTTGTTTTTTGGCATTCATCTTTTTGATTTCTAAGTCGTTCGATACGTAGAATGTGAAACTGTTCTTCTCACCTTCGACGTAGTCGATTCTCAAGATATCGTCCAGTAACAAGCACTGTCCTTTTTTGATTTGGAAGGTACGCGGTTTGATTTCTTTGCGTGGTGTAATCTTCTTTAACATCTCGGGTGATAAATCGTTCGTGATGTTTCCTGGATCGATTAATCCCGGTGTATCGATTAATGTCAAATCATCTGAAAGCTCGATCGCAACGGTATCTAACGTCGTCGATGGCATCGGTGAAATCGTCAAGTCACTCGGATTTTTCGAATAGTTTTCCATCATTTTGTTAATCAAACTACTCTTACCGACATTGGTGTTACCGACGATGTAGACTCGTTTCGACGTCTTGTATTTTTTTTTGATCATATGTAGCAACTCATCCATGTTGTAATTGGTTCTCGTGCCGATGATGATAATATCATCGTATCCTAAATCGCTACGTTTGAAGTAATCGATGATTTTTTTCATCTTTGACACTAAGTGGTAAGGCATCCCGTTTATTTAAAACTAAAATCATCTTGTTATCGATGTAATTTCTAATTTTATGAAGATCTTGTTCGACGTTTAAAATGTCTTCTACATGTAATACCAAATCTTTGGTTTCATTTACTTTTTTAATACTTCCAAATATTCATCGTTCGTCTTCGAAACGATTTGATATTCGCCGTAATGTTTCATTTTAAAACATCTTTGGCATAAGTCGTTTTCTAAATTTGTGGTATAACCATCGAGTAAAACATTCTCATCTTGTAAAAACGATGCCACAACCACGACATTTTTTTTCACTCATAAAACTTCCCTCTTTTCAGTCTCGTGCCCTTTTTATTCATTACGTATGCTTCTAATTTGCGATTCAAACTTGTAATCTTCAAGTCTTCTTTAGCAGTTGGATCTACTAAAATTGTTAGGATTCCATAACGGTTCCCAGCGACAATATCGGTAAATAGTTGATCTCCTATCATGGCCATTTGGCTCTTTTCAAAACCGTATTTACGTTTGATCCGAGATAGGCCAGATGTCGATGGAATCATAGCCAATGAGATATAATCCACTTGTAAATGCTCTGCCACTTTGGCAACGCGACCTTTCGTATTATTGGAGATTAAAATGACCGTAAACTCTTTTTTTAATTTTTGCATCCATTTTGTCGTTTTTGATTGGGAACTTCTTCATCAATTTTGGCAATCGTGTTGTCGATATCAAAAATGAGGCATCGGATTCCAAGTGATTTCAACTTTGAATATGGAACATCAAAAATGGATTTTTGATACATTTTTGGAATATACTTCTTCATTCAAGTCTCCTATCATATTATACTACAGTCCTCTTCGTATTGTGCGTTACGCATTTTCGTAACTATTTTGGACATTTTCTAAATAGAATAACACCATCGGTTCCGTAATGGAGATCACGTCGTAAAATTCCCCATCCGGAATCACGTAGGTATGATTTCTAATTACGTTATCTAAGCGATCTGCTTTGTAAAAAGTGGTTCCGTAATAGCCTCTGACTTCCTGGCAAATTGGCGATACGGAATTGGCAACTGTTGTTTCCAGACGCGAATTTGTTCGTCATATGGATGTTCTTTTAAACTCTCTTTGATTTCTTTATAACGTTTGTATTGGTCTTTGATATGTTCAATTTGATTCAAATAATACGTTACTTTCTGATGATGAGCAAATCCTTCTGGGTTCCCTTTCCATTCTTCTTTGGAAGAATCATGGAAGACGACACTTGGATCTAACTCGGCATCTATTTTAGCTATCGATTGTAAATATGGGAAATGACCACCGTAACATTCGTTTAGTTCTTTTCGGTCATCCATGAGGTATCTAACTGGAATTGTTCATCAATCATATTTGCAATCAACGTAAAATATTCTTTTTTGATATCCTCATATACTTCATTGGTACTGCCTTTTCTTAACAACTCATCATACTTATTTTTCATATTCTCTCCTTTGGTTCATGTAATATTGTATCATTGAACAGGCCTAATTGGCAAATATTCTTACAAAAACGTGTAAAGAAAAGGTGTAACCAAGGTTACCCTCTCTTATTTTTTGGTGGTGTGATTCGTAAAATCTTTTGTGGTACCATTAAAGTTCGTTTGGTAGAGCGAATCTGTTGCAAGCGTTCTTCTTGTTTTCTAGTCAGTGGACCTCTTTTTACTTGCTTCATAAAATTCTGGTCCCATATTTGAATACTGTAACATTAGTTCGCGAACTCTTTCATAGCCATTGGGAAGATGACCCGCACGGCGCAAGAGATAAACAGCACGATCCATATCACAATTTAGCCATAGATCTTCTAGAATCACCATAGCACTGGCAATATCATACCCGCAATAGATACCGTTAATAGAAGCGTTTACTTCTTTTTTTCCACGTCACTGATCTTCTTCTGTCATAAATGCTTTCGCATTGATTAACCACTTTTCTTTGTCTTTTTTGGCAAGAGATTTCAATGTCGGTGATAACTCTTCGCGCATTTTTACAATCCGTTTTTCTCTCTTGTCAAATTTTGTATACGCCACTCCGTATTGGCAGAAGCAAGACTTCTTTCGATTTCTTGTTCTTCTTCTATCAATTGTTCTAATCTTTTCCCAAACACACTCCACAATGTTTTTCATAATCCACTTCCTTAAGGGTTATTATAACACAAGAAAACAGGAATGCAAGATTCCTGTTAATAACCGGATTCCACAAGTCTCGGAACCGATTGATGATTTTTGTATGCTCTAATGTACTGTGTTGTCCAGTCGTAGTACGTGCTTCCTAGACCACCTTTTTGCGGTTCGATATCCCTACTATACTCTTGGTTGTAGTTATCTGTAAAGCAATATGTTCCGCAAGCAACGTTGGTAGATGGATCTAGTCGTTCTGCTCCCCCACTCATTCCACCAAGTTAAGGTGATGATTTTAGGGCGAGTTGCAAATGCATTTTGCCATTGATTATAGAACGTGATACCGTGGTTTCTGCCGGTTGCACTGCCAGTATTACTCATTCTATTTTGTTGCATAGCAACGGATACACTCATCTGTTCTACAGCACCGGACCAGTTCGTTCCCTTGTTTTTTGCTATTGTCTTTTTTGTAAAGTAACTCCATTCTCCGTTTGCAACACTGGTCTGTAAGCCCCACATGACACGGTACGTGATATCTCGGTCTGGCGTGCCTTGGTCTTTGGTTACTAAGAAGAACGGTTTACCATCCCAATATACCCAGACATCTTCATATTTTTCGTTTCCTAGTGATGGATCATATGTTGCTGATGTAAATAAATTGTACATGACGTTTAGCATGACGTAGTCATCGTTTGTATTTACCCAATTCGCTACGTAGGGTGTCGGTAGTCCTTCCTGTCTCATTTCAACGATCGTATCTAAAAGTGCTTTCATCGGTGCGTACACGGCCTCGTAAAATACACTGTCTGGATACAATGCACCAGCAGAACTAATCCATGCAAGAGTCGCATTGGTGTTATCGATGATGATGAAATCGACACCCATGTTGTAAAGTTCTGTCATCTGTTCGCGAATGACTGCTTTATCAGTCGATTTATAGTATCCTTTGGCAGGTTCACCCCAATAGTGAAAGTCGCCGATATTTCCGAATGAGCCATTGCCTGCTAAAATGTTCGTGATGTTATAAATTCCAGAACTTTTATTTTTGCATGTAATCAAACCAAGTTGAGAAGTTAATGCCGACCAAATCGCTCTTATTAGAAATTTCAAAGTGTTCACCCCAAACTGCTGCCGCAGAGGATGTTGTAAACGATGTCATCTGATAACTACTGGTACGGCCAAACGAGTCACTTACTAAGACTAAGACGTAGTATGTCGTACCCGGATTTAAGTTCGTAAACGTATGTGTGTCGTCTCCCCTTCTTTCGTTGTCGTTGGTTTTGTAAGCAATAAGAAGAATCGATCGACGAAGTGGAAATACAAATCGAATATTTCAAGTTGGCCGTGAAGTCATCGCTTGCTTGTTGATAGCGAATGGTGGCAACCGTCTCTCAATATTCGAGGTCGTGATGTTGGTATTTGAGATGACCGGTGCAGCAGAATCAATTTTGGTTTCTACATACGTACTGTTCACTTGATTTTGGGAATTACTATTATCTCTTACGATTGCGGTGATGCTTGCATTGTGTGTCAAAGTGACTGTTTGCGTAGCAGTTGCTTCTACTTCTTCACCATTATCTATTTTGTAATAGTTCGTAAAACCCTTCTATTTCTGGATATGTGATAGTCAGTTCTTTTTGTTGTTTCGACATTTGCTGAACTAATTTGGAATGTCGGTAATGGAATTGCCATCGTCTTAACCGTTGCCACTGGGCTTGGGATAATGGTGCCATCCTTTTTTAACCGCTTGCACCGACACTTTATAACTCGTATTTTGACTTAAATTTTGACAAGTGTACTCTTTTTGGTTAGAAGGAGTAGACCAACTACCATCACCACATTGATATTGATAATTGGTGCCACCGACTTCATTTCTTACTTGTGTCGTAATGGTAACGGAGTTGTAAGAGGTCTTCGTCGTAAACGTAACAGACATCTCATCCGCTGGTGGTGTAACGACCGGATCTTTTCTTCTTCCGTCGCATCTGACTTATTGACATTTGTAACTTCTATTGTCAAAATAGCAGAATGCCCAGTTTCACTAAATACGATCAATGTCATTCGCATGTTGGTTGAGAACACTTGACTTAAGGTTTTGCCATCTTGTGACTTACTCCATGGAACTAAGTCTTTTAACGGTTCATCTGCTGTAATCGTTACTAGCACTTCACCTGTTTCTAACGTTTCATATCGCACTTCTGGTAAAAAAGTACCTTCTGGTTCTTGCGGGGAATCCGATTCTCGCTATCTGGTACTTGAACTGTAACAACTCGAATGGCTTGGGTTTCGTTACTCGCTTTGTCTTTGACTGTGTAATAAATATAGAAAAATCCGATTCTAGAAGTATCGACATGACTTACATTTTCATGTGTCGTACCATCGTAGTATTCATAACGAATCGATACGTTATCAGCCGAAATATTTCCATCTTGATTATCGATAATCTGTTTGATTCCGGGATCTACAAATTCATCGTTTTGGAATAAAATGATATTTTGTTCTCCTGCTAGTTCGATAATCGGTGGCTCTTGGTCGCTTGCTTCTTCGCTCGTCAAATCGATTTTTGTAATTTGAAGAATCGCTTCATAATTTTTTTGCCGATGCTTGTCTCCGACCTTCCATCGATATAAAGATAAATCTGATAAGAGTCCATTGTATTGGCTTCCATCCTGCAATTACTTAAAATTACTAGATTACTACCAAAACTGTTTAGGTATGCTCCATCCACTACTACTTCACCGTTTTTAACGACTATAATCTTTTAATTCTTCTCGTTCCAACTTGTTTGTGATATTTAAATTTTCTTTCAAAGATACATTGTACATAGAAGGTGTACTGCGCAAATTTGTAATTTGAAATTCATAAGGGGTTTGTTCTTCTAATGGAACATTTTGAGCATTTTTTAAAGAGAGAGTCGTGCCATTTTCATAATAGACAGAAAGGGTGTTACCAACTAGTTCAGTCACTTCTTTAGAAGTTGGCTTACTAAGTAAAAAGAGTCCCACCCCTAATAAGATACAGCCTAGAACTGCTACTGAGATGATTCCCACTTTTTTCATTCGGCAACACCACCTTCTATTTCATAGCGACAAGAAGTAACGGTTTCTAAATTTGTAAGTGTCGTTACCGAAATCTGTTTTTCTTCTCCGGCATGAAGGACCGTTCCCAAGTCTAACGGTGTTCTAAAAATTTCATTTCGTTCTGAATCGTATACGATAAAAAGAAAAGAATCGATTGTAATATCATCGTTCGTGTCATTTTGAATTTGCGTTTCTACAGTCCAAAGACCATCTTGTTCTATGACCGTAAGTGAACTCGTTTTTTTACGTATTCTCTTAAATCTCCTTCTAGCATTGGCACAATTTCTTTTTTTGGTAATCCAAATGAAATTGGCAAAATCACAATTACAATTAAAACAATCGTAATGATTAACAATCGGTTTCTCATCGTATCCCACCTATTCTATTACTATTGTACTTGTTTTTTTAACTCTCGTCAAAACATTATTCAAAAGAAAACATCTAAAGTTGTTAGATGTTTTACAAATTAATTATTTACTCTTTGATGAACAGGTTTGGTGTTTACTGTCAATACATCAAACTTGTATCCATTTTCTACACCGTATTTTACGATCGTTTCGATTGCTTGCGCGGTATGCTTTTTGATGTCGTGCATCAATATGATGTTGCCACACTTGCGACTCAAATTTTGATGACGTTGTTTGCTTCTACACTTGGATCGGTCGTTTCACCGGCATCTCCAGAAGAAATATTCCAATCGAAGTATTGGTATCCTCTATTTTGGACTTCCGTTACTAAGGTAGACATAATTCCCCGGACTGTATTTTTTGCTTACTGTATTCGAACTTCCGCCTGGGAAACGGATGATATTAGAACGCATTCCGGTAATTCGGTAGACACGGTCCGATACTTGATTTAAGTCGTTGAAATAGGAATCTACCGAACCATATACAATTGATATTGGTGCGTTGCGGTATGAAGTCCAATGGCATGTCCTTCTTCATACTCTCTTTTTTGATTAGTGAGTCCGGTCCTGCCATCGTCGCAAAGAACGTTGCTTTGACGTTGTATTTTTTTAGTACATCCAAAATAACAGGTGTGTAATAAGCATTCGGTCCATCGTCGAACGTCAAGTAGATAACACCTGGTTCTCCTCCACAAGAAGAGGAAGTACTGGACGTTTGATTTCTTACGACGACCGTTCTCGTAACTGTCGTTTCATTACCAGCAGAATCTTTCACTGTGTATGTTTTTTTGGTACGTTCCCAACTTTGTCGTATCGACATTTCCCGTAATCACAACTTGACTTGTCAAGTCACCATCACAATCATCCGTTGCTGTATATCCCAGTTCATCGTAAGATGTGTTGATTGTCGTATAAACGGTATATCCGCCCGTCAAAGTGATTGTTGGTGGTGTCTCGTCTTTTCTATTTGTCTTTCGTTCGACTGTCGTTTCATTGCCAGAAGAATCTTTTACTTTGTAGATTACTTTATCGGTTTCTTTTGATTACTTCCACATTGGCCGTAATATCACCATCGTAATTATCGAATGCTTGATACCCTTCTTCTTCGTATTGAGCATTAGGACACATCGTCACGTCACTATTTCCCGTTAATGTAATGACTGGTCCCGTCGTATCTTTCACAACTACTTTTTTGGTTACTTTGCTTTCGAATAGACCGTCTCCATAGTGATAGATTAAATAATACGTTCCAAGCGTTTTGGTATCGACCGTTCCTTGGACTGTAACTTCTCCTTTTTAATTTTTGTCCAAAGCGGTATGCTTCGGCAGGAGATACTTGGTACTCACTCATGTACTCTACTGTTTCAACGTCGTTTCCACCGTCGATTTTAATCTTTGGTGTAAATAGATAGATTGTTAAAAGACATAGTAAAACACAACCAAGAACGGTTGCTAAAATAATTGCTGATTTCTTTTTTAAATGAACTTTCAACTTTCTCATATTTATAGTATCCCTCGAGTCACTCCAATTATATCACTTTTCAAAATAAAAAAAGAGTCCTTTCGACTCTTTTCCATAACGATTGACAAATTCTGACACTACTGCACAGTTTTATAAAAATAAATATCCCGTAGTTGCATCGCACCGACTTCTTCCATATGATCTGTTCTAGAAACAGTAATTGGATGAATATCTTTCTTCAATATGGCCGTAATGTACTCACTTGCTTTTGGTAAATATTCCAAACTTTGATTGAATAAATTTAGTTGGCCATAAAATTGTTCGCCGAACAGTTTACGTTCCGTTATGCCTTTTGATTATAAGAGACGGGATATACTTTACAGTAACAGTGATTCAAAATGTTTCTGCCTAAGAACTTTTCAATAATCGTAAATACTTGTTCGATTTTTTTTAGCAGAAGTTAAACTTCCAAATTCTCTGCCATGTAAACATCCAAAATCCAAACAAGGATAAACTCCTTTTACTTTAGAACAAATATAAATGATATCATCTAAACTTCCCAAAGACCTTGTATTGCCACTAATTTCCGGATAGATGTTAATTTCTTGTGGAGTACTCTCCGTATCCATTCAAAGAAAGAAATGACTTTTGAAATGTTCGTTGTCTTTGGTACTTTGTAAAAACTGGAACCAAGATATGAGAAATATCTAACTCGATGGCCAACTCTAAAAACTCTTCATACCGTTTCTTCGTTTCTTCCATCTTTGTAAAATCAATATTAGAAAACATTTCTGCTGATAAAATGATGCCAGATTCTTCTTTTGCTGCTAGGAAATCCATACGCATCTTTTTGGACATTTTCTCATTTCTTCGTAAGGTAGTTCTAGTACATCTAATCCGAGTGATGAAAGCCAGTTAAAAATACCGACTTTAGAGGTGGCAAAAAGGGCTGTCAAAAAATTTCCTAGGGAACCCATTAATTCCGAATGCAGGCCTTTTACTCATACAATCACTTCCAATTAGTTTTTGTTTTTTATTATATATCAAAATGATTTCTTATGGCTATACCCTTTTTGAATTTGTCATTTTTTTGACACTTTCATTCAATCGCTAATGTTGTTCTTTAAAAATTCACGTAATATTTTGGTTAATGCTCGTTTTTCAATTCTCGATACATAACTGCGAGAAATATCCAAGCCTTTGGCGATCGCTCTTTGGGTTTGGGGAATTCTTCTTTGTAATCCGTATCTCCTGATTAAGATTTCTTTTTCTCTTGCATTTAATACATGAAAGTACGTCTCTAACAGTTTTAATTTATCTTTGGTATGAATCTCTTCGACATAATCGACATCCGGTGTCTTTAAAATATCGATCATGCTGATTTCATTACCATCTTTATCGTAACCAATCGACTCATTTAACGATACGTTCTTCGTATTTTTATTGTTACTTCTAAAAATACATCAAGATTTCATGTTCAATGCATCTAGCACAGTAAGTCGTCAGTTTCGTCGTTTTTCAGGACTATAGGTATCGATTCCTTTGATGAGACCAATCGTACCGATGCTAATTAAGTCATCTTGGTCTTTGCCGTCATGTTCAAACTTTTTTTTTAACGATGTGGGCCACTAAACGTAAGTTGTGTTCAATCAATTTACTTCTAGATGCTTTGTCTCCTTGTTTTGCTCCTATGATGGCTAACTCTTCTTCTTTCTTCGATAGTGGTTCTGGAAATACGGCATTGGAATACGATCCCGTAAAAAAAAATTAAACTCTTTAAAAAAGTTTAAAAATTCTAAAAACATCTCTTCATCTCCTACTGGATTATATGTCGAAATGTGGTATAATGAATTAGAAAATTGGGAGTGATGATATGAAAAAGATGACGATCCTCTTACTAATGCTTTGTTTCCTACTAGTCGGTTGTACGCGTACGATCGATAGCAGTGAACTCTATGCCACTTGGGCTGGGAACACACTAGAGAACGTCCAAAGTTACAATGGATTTATCATCACTAAGACGGATTATATGGTCGCTCTTTACGAAGATGATACATTTCATGAAGAGATTCAAGTTACATCCAGAAACATTAGTGAAAGTGGCAGTGAAAGTGTCGTTACTTATACGTTAGATGGGACACTTGAAATTGTTCCCGAACTCGGTGTCAATTTAAAAGTTACCAAATGGAGTAGCAACAATAGTGAAGTCACTGCTCTACCGAACAGTCTCGCCTCTCAAACTTATTACTTTGAAGTAAACAATCATGAATTAAATTTATGTATCGATGCCGATTGTACGAACGTGTTAGTAAAAAGCCAGTAAAATTCTTACTGGCTTTCTTGTTCCAATATCATCGTTTTGGGTCTAATCTTTGGACCATCTTGCTCGTAGATAGCAAGTGCTTTGCCATTATTTGTCCAAAGCACGATTGGTGCCCCTTTGCGTGAATTCCAACACAGCACCATTTTTAATTTTAAAAAGAATTTCTCCAGTTGCCTCCTGTTTGGGAATCGAAACCGCATCGATTAGGGAAATCAATTTTATATCTTTGGTGATTTCTTCTAAAGGGTGAGATTCTTCTACCGGAAACGTTCCTTGTTTGGTTCTCCTTAAATCACTCATAATAGCAACCGTATTTAACTTCTTGGCTAGGTCTCTAATGAAACTTCTAATATAAGTACCCTTACTTACGACAACGCGAAACGTCGCTTGATTTTCTTCAAACGATAGGAATTCTGTTTCGTAAATGGTCACCGTTCGTTTGGGTAACTCTTCTACTTGTTCGTTTTGCGAGCATGTTCATAAAGTTTTTACCGTTTACTTTGATAGCAGAATAGATGGGAACTTCCTGTTCGTACGTTCCTTCCATTTCTTTTTAAAGCACGTTTTACATCTTCTTTCGTTAGTGTGACAGGTTCTTCTTTGATAATCGTACCTTCCGTATCCAACGTATCGGTTTCTATGCCAAACGTTGCGGTGGCGATGTACTCTTTGGTCGACGCTTGTAACATCTCGGTCAATTTGGTACCTTTGCCAATTGTTAAAACAAGAACACCGGTGGCAATTGGATCCAATGTTCGGTATGACCTACTTTTTGGTTCCTAATATTTTAGAAACTTGATTTACGACATCCCGGCTAGTTGGTCCTTTCGGTTTATCGACTACTAGGATACCATCCATTATTCATCCGTTCCTTCGTGATGGTCTTTTCTTTAATCTTCTCGATTACTTCATCGATTCTACGTCCGTATTCGATGGAATCATCATATACGAAACGAAGTTCCGGTGTATTTCTAATGTTTACTCTACTACTTAAAATGCTTCTGATAGATGGACTTGCTTTCTTTAAAGCAGCAGCAACAACATCTTTCTTACTATCCTCTAATACAGTATAGTAGACTTTCGCGAAACTTAAATCGTTAGTCGTATCGCATGCTGTAATCGTCAAAAGTTTAAGTCCGGGTCTTTCATTTCATCATGTAATATTTTACTTATTTCTTCACTATAGGTATGATTTAATCTTTTTAAACGAATTTGGTTCATAATCTTCACCTCAAGACTTATTATACAGGCTTTTGAATCAAAAAAAAGAAATTATCTCTTAATTTCTACCAATTGGTATGCTTCGATAATATCTCCCTTCTTTGATATCTTGATAATTTTCTAACGTAATACCGCATTCCATGTCTTTCTTCACTTCTTTGACTTGGTCTTTTTCATGTTGAATAGATGCGATAGAACCGTCGTAGATAACGATTCCGTCACGAACAAGTCTTGCCTTATCGTGGTTTTTACAACACCTTTCGTTACTTTACAACCGGCAATATTACCGATTTTAGAGAATTTAAAGATCTTTCTAATTTCTGCTTCACCATCTACTTTTTTTCTTCGTATTCTGGTTCTAGCATACCTTTCATTGCATCTTCCAATTCTTCTACTACTTTATAGATGATGTTATATAATCTAATTTCAACACCGGCTTCTTTGGCTGCTGCTACAGTTGCGGCAGAAGGTCTTACGTTAAAGCCGATGATGATGGCATTACTTGCTTTGGCTAGTACGACATCGCTTTCAGTAATCGTTCCAACACCACTTCTGATGATGTTGACGTGAATATCGTCTACTTTGATTTTTTCTAGCGATTGTTTAACGGCTTGTTCACTACCGGTTACATCTGCTTTTAAGACGATAGCAAGTTCTTTTGGCACCATCTTGAATTTTACCGAACAATTCATCCAAAAGAAAGTCCCACGATTCGTATCTTTGCTCTTTGCTCTTTCTTTTCTTTCTTCGGAAATGCTCCGTGCTTGTTTTTCCGTTTCAAAAGGCCATGAACTTGTCACCTGCTGTTGGAAGGAATCTAGGCCCGTGATTTCAACTGGTGTTGCTGGCAATGCTTCAGCGATCTGTTGACCTAAGTCGTTTTTCATCGTTCTAATCTTACCGTAACTCGTTCCAACGACAACTGGGTCTCCTAAACGAAGCGTTCCGTTATCGATTAATATCGTAACGATGGAACCTGTCTGTTTATCTAGTTTTGACTCTAGAACAGTACCAGTCGCATAACGTTTTGGATTGGCTTTTAACTCTTTCATTTCTGCTACTAGTAAGATGTTATCTAGTAATTCATCGACACCCATACCAGTTACGGCAGAAATGTTCGTTACAATCGTATCTCCGCCCCAACTTTCTGGCACTAATCCAGCCTCATTTAATTGCGTTAACACACGATCTGGATTTGCTCTGGTTTATCCATTTTATTGATGGCTACTAAAATCGGAACACCCGCAGCTTTGGCATGATCGATGGCTTCTTTCGTCTGTGGCATTACACCATCATCTGCGGCAACGATAATGACGACGATATCTGTTACTTGGGCGCCTCTTGCTCGCATCGCCGTAAATGCTTCGTGTCCTGGTGTATCTATAAACGTGATTTTTTTCACCATGATATGTAATTTGATAAGCACCGATGGCTTGGGTAATTCCACCTGCTTCGCCTCCTGCTACATTGGTTTTACGAATGTAATCTAGTAGATGTCTTACCATGATCGACGTGGCCCATAATGGTTACAACTGGTGGACGTTTAATCAAATCCTTTTCATCATCGACAATTTCGTATTCTTCGAAGTTAGCAATATCTGCCGTTTTCTTCTTTCTTTAACGTCTTGCCATAATCTAGTACTAGAACTTCTGCAACATCGTACTCGATAGCATTGTTTAAAGTAGTAACCATGATACCTAATCAATCAGCTTCTTTATTAGTTCAGTCGATGTTACATTCAAACTGTGAGCAAGATCCGAAATACGGTCATTCCAGCTTGTAATAAACAACATTGCTTTGACTATCATTCGTCATTAACTTTTCACGATGTTTATACAAACTCTTCTTTTCTTTTAAGAACTTTTATTGTTTTCATTCTTGACCGATTGCTTTGCTTTCTTCTTTGGTTTTTCAGAAGATTGCATCCATCTTGCTTCTTGAGCTAGTTCTTCGGCCTTGTCTTCTAACTCCACTTTTTCCATAAACTCTTCGTTTACTGGTTCCTCTTCTTCTATATTAACTAGCTCGTTATCTAGTAAGACTATTTTCATCTTCTGATAGTTCTGTATCTTCTGTCGCTTCAATTCTAATTTCTTACATAATTTTAAGATTTCATCTACGCTTCTTACCACATCAGATGCATATTCTTTTTACGTTCATCATAAAATCGCCCTCCTTCTTGATTTTATTTTACATTTGTTTCTTACTCCCTTCGTGCTTCTTACTCTCTTTGATGATTCTTTCAATTTCTTCATTAAATTTCATCTTTGATTTCTACTTCTAATGCTCTTCCCAAAGCATTGGATTTTTTCTTTTGCTAATACTTCTAAATCCTTTTTAATATATGCGCCATGGCCGTTTTTCTTTCCTGTCGGATCTACTTCCACAACACCTTCTTTGGTAACGATTACACGTAACAATTCTTGTTTGGGAAAGCGTTCTCTTGTCACAGCGCACATTCTCATCGGTATTTTTTCGTCTTCATCGTTTTCCTCCTTTTGAGTCTGTATATTTCTTTTTCAGTACTCAGGCAGTCTTTTTTGGTAACATCGCTTTTTTTTGAACCATACGGTCGCGCTTATCATTCTTATAAAATAAGATATTTAAGGAATCGGACTGTTGCGTTTAAAGCGAACCAATTCCGTCAGCACTTCTGTCTGCCGATTGGTTATCTTTTTTTTGATTGATTTCGTATCTAGGAACCATGATGGCTGCAAAGGAATCGGGACGACTAGAAGATTCGTAATTACAAAATCCCCATAAATCGATAAATCCTACTTTGTAGTCGAATGTATCTCCTAGATAAAATTCTTCGGATGTTCAATTTGTTCCCGTTTTTTATAAAACAGACTCCCCAATGTGTTGCATGGTTGATTTTTGGATAGTAAGATACTTAATTTTCTAAGTTCTTCTTGATGACAAGCACTGAGTGTTCCCGTTTTCGCGATGGCATAAAATGTTCCATCTGGTGCGACGACACCGATGAGACCTTGCTTTTTAATTTTTCGCCATATGGAATGATTTCCATTATTCTGATTTAAAACGGATGCCTGCTTCAGCAGCTTCTGCTTCACTCTTAATATCGATATGATAGTGAGTTAATCTAGATGCCAAACGTGCATTTTGACCTTTCTTACCGATTGCTAATGAGAAGTTATCTGGATCCGCAATTACCATTGCTTCAGACTCTTTTTCATCTGCTACAATTACGTGTAAGTTCTTAGCAGGACTCAAAGCATTGGCAATGAACACTTCTGGATCTTTATCGTATTTTACGATGTCGATTTTTTTCGCCACCTAAATTATCGATGATGTTAGCAATTCTGCTACCGTGTTCTCCAATACATGCACCAATCGGATCGACATTTGGATTTTCTGAATAAACGGCTACTTTACTACGGTTACCAGCTTCTCTTTGCAACACTGTAAATCAAAACAGTACCGTCGTTAATTTCTGGAATTTCTAATTCAAACAATCTCTTTAAGAATCCATAATGAGTACGAGATAGAAGTACTAGTAAACTCTTACCGGAATTGTCTACTTTAGAAACGTATACTTTGATCTGTTTTCCCATTTCGATTTTTTCACCAGGAATACATTCTTTCTTTGGTAGAATTCCGTTTACACGACCAAGATTGATAAAGTAGTTATCCGTGTCTTCTAATTCAACAGTACCTACTAATAACTCGTCTTGCTTATCTGCAAATTCGTCATTTAGAGAGGCTCTTTCTGCTTCTCTTAACTTTTGTGTTAAAACTTGTTTTGCTGTTGAAGTCGCAACACGACCGAAATCTTTCGGAGTTACTTCCGTATCGATTGTCTCTCCTACTTGAACATCTGGGTTGATTTTTTTTAGCATCGCTCAATGTAATTTCGATTTCTGGATCGAATTCTAGTACTTCGATTGGTTCGCCATTTTCATCTAGTTCTGGATTTTCATTTAAGTCGTCGTAATCCATTCCTACTTTTCATCTGGTACAACGGTCTTAAATGAAAACACTTTAATGGAACCTGTATCTGGGTTGATTACCACTTTACCAGGTATTCCGTAGTTTTTTGTACGCTGCATTTAAGGCTTGTTCCATAAATGCCAAAATGTCTTCTTTTAATGCCTTTTTCTTTTCTACAAACTCAACTGCTTGTAAAAAATTCTTTTCCAGCATCTTGTGTGTTTCCTTCTTTTTACGCATCTTTTCTACTCCTTTTTCTTTGGCATACACATCTAAGGTATATGCATGATCGATCAAATCTATTTTATCGAGGATTGGATTGATAATTCTAGTTGCCATTACAACTTTTTTGTAAATCGATCATATCTTTGCTATCTAATACGATTTCTAATGTTTCTTCTGTTCCTTCGCGGGTTGAGTCTCACATCGTCAATCCATACTTCTAGCTTATCTAAACGATTCCCAACAGCTTCTATTATTTTCTCTTTCATAACACTCCTCCTTAAAATAGAAGAAGTGGAATTTCTGTTCCCACTTCGTTGTTGCATACCTATTATAACATATTTTTTTGTTAGATTGCTAGTGTTTTTTATCATTTTTATTAAACTTGTCTAAAAAAAATCCCAGGTTGAAAAATCAATTGTCTCTTCTAAAATGTTCGGGTTCGGTAAAATCTACTGGTGGAATTTTCTTTTCTCTTTCAATATCATTATAGTTAGAAAATTGATATTCAATTGACAAACTGTTTTGTAATTGATAAAAAATTCTAGTCAAATATTTTCCATCTTTATAAACTTGAACTTTAACATCTTGTTCAGCTAACGGATATGTATAACTACCATCATTGATTAAATTTGCAGAAGTCTCTAGCAAATAATTGTTAATTGCTTCTTGTGATATGATGTAATCTTTCTCTGTATCACTTACCTGTGTCACTTCTTTTGCTTCTTCTAACAGATTGAAGATATCCGTAGCCTTTGCCATTGGAATATGAAATATCATATCCCCAATTTGCAAATCTCCCGTACGATAATTGGCAACATAAGTGCTATTGCCTGTACTTTTTTTATCGTGTGAATGTCACTTACTTGGTCAACATCGATTTGATGATTATATACTTTACTATTATCGACGACTGCTATATCAATATGGAATGCTCTCGACGAAACTGTATCATTAAAAATTCATCACTGCTACGATACGGTCCTTTTTTTTTTCAGCAATGATAGATCACCCCAAAACTTAGCAAACAAATGATTACAAACACAAAAAGCCAGACGAATTGCCATTTGTTTTTCATGCTGCTGTATCGCTACCTGTCTGAAATGTATAAGAAACAGTCATTGTTTGATTATCGTTGATTGTAAATTCTGCATTTAAAGTTTTTAGGGAGTTTTAATTCTTCATCCATTGTATAATGAAAGACTACATCATTAGAAACTGTAATTACGTCATCGCCTTTGGTTTCAGTCAAATACCGTATTACAGATTGTTCTAATATGTTTTGCATTTCATCTTTAGAAATCGTAAATGTTTCTGTATTCACATCGGTAGCTTTTTTCCATCAACGAATAAATTGTTTCAATATCATTTTTTTTCATCTACTGATAAATACGTAGAACGATCATCTAAATTATAATAGAAGCGATCATTGTAATACAAATCATATATGCCATGGTATACCAATGGATCTTCTTCATTTTTAGTAATGGTTGCATCAATCAATTGTTCTTGTTCGTCATGATTAATATCGAATGTTAACGTACCATTTACATTTAAATCAGGACCCGTAATTTGAAAATTGTAATCGATATAATAATGATTTTGTCCTCTATTTTTTCATAATGATATCTTCCCAAGTAGATATCTCTACAGCTGGTGGAGCAGTTGGTTCCGGATTCGTCTCTTCTTGTTCTTGTGAACTCAATAGATACCAAATTCCGAAACCAATTAGAAAGATTGCTAAAATGATAATTACTATTATTATTTTTTTCTTTTTCATCTCAAATCCCCTAACTACAGCTGTAGCAAACTAATTGTTCGTCGCCCCAACCACAAGTACCACCACATCCACCTGCTGATGGAGGTCTTACTACACATAGAATAGTTGTACAACTTCCGTGAGCAGTAGTGTTCCAATCTACCCAGCAACAATTGCCACCGTCACTACCACCGCCGCCGCCTCCGCTAGGAGGAGGTGGACATCCACTATTATCACTACATCCTTGACTTTGAGAATCAGAACCACAATTGATGCTTAAGTAGCTATCAATCTTGGTACCAGAACGACTTTGACTACCATTTCACAATTCGTACTACAACTTCCCCAGCCACCCCAATCGGTGTAAGTTGTCGTACATTGTTTATAAACGGTATAACTTGCACTTCCAGCATCCGAAACATTTCCAGCGGCATCTTTTGTCCAAGCATAGTACGTTACACTGCCACCATCATAGCCTCTATTCGTACTTCTCGCTTGAGCAGCATTTGTGTAGTTTTGCCAAGAACAATTACCCACATTATTATCATTTAATAAAATACACATTTGTGTAACGCCAGATAGATTGTCACTTTGACCTACTGTTACGTTAGCAGTGGTCGTATGATAACTTCCATTTTGACTGGCAACGCTAATGGATACGCCCGGTTTTGTTTTATCAATACGGACGGTTTGATTTCCTGGACATACGGTAGAGTTTCCGACATTATCGTAAACAGTTCCAGGTGACTCTGTCGTACTATTGATATCTGTCGAATATTCTTTTGTAACATTTCCTGCACAGCCAGAATTTGCATCACTACAAGTTCCTGTTAAAATTCTTGATCCCGAGTTAATCCAATCTGGGTTGCCGCCTGAACTCGTACAAGAAGGTGGCGTTTTATCGACAAGAAGATAAGCTCCTGTTACAGCACCTTCGAAATCATTTCCAGTGCCAGAAGTGCTTGCACTATCAATAGCCTTTACTTGAATTGGACCATCATAAGTCGTATTTCTAATTGTAGCTTTGTATATATTTTGACCATTGTCTTGTGTTATTTTTACTGCACTTACGGATTGCCAGTTACCAGAATCACCATAACGATACATAAATTGTTTTACACCGGAACCCTCTGTACCACAATCTGACTTATCTGTCGCTGTGAACGTAATATAGACGTCTTTTTCCCGTCCAACTGCAATTCTCTCTTGTTGGACAATTATATACATCACCACTTTCACTGTCAGTGTGCATTGTAATCGTGACGTCACTCGGTGCTTTATCATCATATATTGTTACACCAAAGTTATATTTCTCGCCAGCTGGATTTAGTACTTGTTTATAAGTATAGTACACTTTATAATTGCCAATGTTTTTATAATCGACGCTAGTCGTATCAGCAGTTACACGGTCTCCAATATCTTCGCCGTTATTCAACACAATTCCCTCTAACGAAATTCCCTGTGATGCTGCACTATCTTCTACGGTTGTACATTGTGGTACTTTGAAAGAGTTTGGAATTCGAATCATGAAACAATCATCTGTCGGATTATCTTTTTACTTTATCACATTCCCCATCTGGATTATTTCCCGTTGTTCCGTTCGTACAAAATGCGCTTGTAGATATATATTCTTGGTTTCCTTCTGCATCTGTTTTTCCACATTGGATACAAGCATGATACTCAAAATCTGCTGTAGCAAGACGCTTTACATAGACATTACCTGTACATGTGTCATTCCCATCGCTATCTAATATTTCCGTCGTATATCCTTCTGTGATTAAATCTTGGATATTGACACTGAAAATCTGCCCATTTTCTCTTGGCATTAAGCTCCTATGATCACTAAAATATTCTTGTCCTACTGTTTTAACTGACTCTTCTAATTGATCATAGTAATCGTTTCTTTGCACTTTGTAGATAACTCACTACAGATGGTACGGCAATCACCATGATAATTCCCAAGATGACTAGTACTGCTAGTAGCTCTATCATCGTGAATCCGCGTTTTTGTTTTGATTTTTGTTTCATTTTACCAGCTCCCTATTCTCTATTATTTATTATATCGAAAAAAGGAATTAAAGTACAATCAAAAAAAAAGAATAGTTTCCTATTCTTTTCCAAAATTTAACGGTTTTAAGTCTTCTAATACGAATAGTCCATCTTTCCGAATCAAGACATCATCAAAGTAGATTTCGCCACCACCATAATCTGCCGTTTGAATTAATACCATGTCCCAATGAACTGCAGAGCGATTACCGTTATCACAATCTTCGTAACAAGCACCTGGTGTAAAGTGTAAGCTTCCAAAAATCTTTTTCATCGAACAAGATATCGCCCATCGGGCTACTTAATTTTGGATTGAATCCTAAAAGAGAACTCGCCTACGTATCTAGCACCTTCGTCTTGATCGAAGATCTTATTCAATTCTTCGTTGTCGTCATTACAAGTTGCTTCTACAATTTTACCATTTTCAAATTTTAGGGAAACGTTGTGAAAGACGAAGCCTTGATATGGACATGGCGTATTGTAAAGTAATTCTGCCATTGACACTTTCCTTTACAGGGGCTGTGTACAACTCTCCATCTGGAATATTTTTTTTCGCCCGTACACGGAATTGCTGGTAAGCCTTTAATTGAAAACGTCAAATCCGTATTTGGCGAAACGATTCTTACTTTATTTGTTTTCTCCATCAACTCTTTTAATGGTTTGATTTTTTTTCGCTCATTGCAGAATAGTCAACCGTCATGACATCCATAGCGAAGTTTTTAAATTCTTCGATTGGCATATGGGCTTTGTAAGCATCTAAGACAGATGGATAATTTAACAGTACCCATTTGCGATGGTTGACACGTTCGTCTTTCGATTTTTGAAGTGCTGCGCCCATTTTGCGAATCGTCTCTTTGGGAACGTTTTTGGTTTCGTAATCATTTAGACTACAACGAATATGAATATATGCATCCACCATTGAAACTTCAATTCTTTATATTTTTTGACAATCTTGATGCGATCGTCATTGGAGTTTTGTAGTAAATATGCCGCTACTTCAGGATTGGTCATATTGGTAATTGGTACTCCGCCTTTTTTGCATAATTTCATGAATCAATGCTTTGACAAGAGAAATCGGTGCAGTCGTTTCATAATCGATTAGCACGACTTCTTTCGGTTGAACATCAACCGAATAATCTACAATCATTTTTGCTAATTGTTTTTCTTTTTCTTCCATGGTCTCCTCCTCACAAAAAATACTATCGTACATACACTATCATAGGAAGGTGAATTTATGTATCCATATCCTAATTATAGTATGAACCAGTATCGTCAAAGTATGCCAACTTATTACACGACATATTCTAGTGATGATAGGTTCATACCTGGTGGATTTGTTTACCACTCATATTAGGCGGTCTTGGCGGATACGCAATTGGATCGAAATCAAAATAACAATCAGATGCCAGTTTACTATTGTCCATATCCATATTGTTATCCACGATGCCTAGAAGATAGAACGTTTTTACGTTCTTTTTTATTTGTCACTCAACTTGACACTTACTAATTTAGAAACGCCAGATTCTTGCATCGTAATTCCATATAACGTATTGGCATATTCCATCGTTTTCTTTTTATGGGTAATTAGTAAGAACTGGGTTTTATTTTTTGTAATGATCTAAGTATTCGCCAAAATTATCGACGTTTGCTTCATCTAATGCTGCTTCTACTTCATCGAACAAGCAGAACGGAACGGTACGAACATTTAAAATAGCGAATAGCAAACTGATGGCAGTCAGTGTCTTTTCTCCACCTGACAGAAGGGAGATGTTACTTAACTTCTTGCCAGGAGGACTTGCTGTAATGTCGATGCCGGTCGTCAATAAATCATCCGGATTCGTAAGAGTCAGTGTCGCTTTACCACCTTTAAATAGTTCTTTAAAGACTTCACTGAACTCTTTTTGAATTTTTGGAACGTTAACGAGAACTCATCTTTCATGACAGAGTCCATCTCTTCGATGATTTCTAGTAATGTCTGTTTAGCTTTTTCTAAGTCTTCTTTTTGATTCCATAAAAATTCGTATCTTCCCGATACTCGTTCATATTCTTCGATGGCTGCTAAGTTGACGACACCTAAGTTTCTTAATTCTACTTTGTATGCGTTTACTTTGCTTCTAGCTTCGTCCGCTTCCATCTCTAACGGATACAATTCTTTTGCTTTTTCATAGAGTCAGTTCGTATTCTTCTGAAAGTGTCTGCAACTCGTTATCTAACGATACTTCTAAACGAGATGTTTTAATTTCTAAATCTTTTAACTCACTTTCTTTTGCTCGTAGCGTACTAGACGTCAATTTGTTTTTCTGCTTCTGCTTCTTGAATCTCTACTTGTAAAAGCGTTCCCGCTCTTTGGTATGATTTTTAATTTCCAATTGAATTTGTTCTTTTTCACGAACGACTTCGTAGTACTCTTTCATGAGTCTTTCTTCTTCTTCACTCAAAAAGAATTTTCTTCTAAGTGATTTAGACTGTTCCACTCTTCTTCTTTACTACTTAAGTCATTCTTTTTCTTCGTTAGACTTGCTTCCTTGGAAGACTTTTTGTTCTTGTTGCTCAAATAGAACCGATTTCAATCCTTTTTAAAACCGTTTCGTATTTTTCTAACTTTTCATCTAACGACGTCAATTCTTCATTCGTCGATACTAATATGTTTTCTTCAAATCACGGCTTTTTTAGTACTAATTTTTTCTAGTTCATTTCGGTCGCTAATCATACTTCTCGTATTGCGATAAGATGCCAGTTAGAGAACCACCGATATGAACGACATCGCCATCTGTCGTCACAATTTTATAGCGGGCATGAATCTTGTTACTCAAGTGGTTGGCACTATCGATATCGTCGCATACTAAGACATTACCAATTTGATTTTCAACGACACCAGCATACTTTGCATCGTACGTTACAAGGCTCGATAACACTCCGATGAATCCTGGTTCCGTCTTTGCTTCTCTCAACGTGTTACTGTCGACATTTCTAGGAGTAATGACAGAGATTGGAAAGAACGTCGCTCTACCTAAATGAGAAGATTTTAAAATATCGAATGGCATCTTTGGCATTTTGATCCGTTTCACAGACGATGAACTCTTTGGCACCACCTAATGAAAATTTCCAGGGCTTTCGTATATTCATCTGGAACTTGAATCAAGTTTCCTAATACATCGTGAATGCCTTTTAAACCAGGATGATTTAAAACACTCTTTACGGCTTGTGACAACCCGCCGCCTGATTCGATAAACTCTTTTAGTACAGCGATGCGATTGTTGGTACTTAACAGTTCTCTATCGTGAGTAGCAGATTCCTTTTGAAGAGACTCTCTCTTTAATGTATAACTCATCTCTTCTTGCTCTACTTCGTGGATGCTTCTTCGTCGTCAAATCGATGTCACGACCAATACTAGCAATCTCTAACTCTAGACTTTGAATTTCATTTTGTAGACTCAGTTTCGATTCGTTTAATGCGATGATCTGTTCATGAACGCGGCTATCGGTTGCTTGATACTTAGCACGTTCTTGTAACATGTTCTTTTGACCGTTTAGTTTTTCTTCTTGTCTCGTTTTTCTCTAACAGTTCCCGATTCTTTGATGTCAACGCTTCTTCGGTATGTAATAAATCAAATTTTAGAGATTCTAATTTCGAATTGTTCGTTTTAGTGTTCAAGGTTAATATTTCTTCCTGTAACTTTTCAATTTGACCTTTATATAAAAAGTAGAAGAAGATGTCATCTCCCCAATTTCATGGGCTAAAAGAGCCACTTCACAATTTTTTTAGTGCTTCTTTGGTAGAAAGATAAATTTGGGCTTTTCTTACTCTGTTCTTCTAGTGGTTTTACTTGGACTTCCAATTCGGCAATGATGTCTTCGACACGGTCCATATTGTCTTTGGTACGATCTAGTTTTTGATAGCTTCTTCTTTTCTTTTTTGTACTTCAATACTCCTGCCGCTTCTTCAAAGATACTTCTTCGTTCAGCAGGATTGCTATTGATGATCTTTTGAACTTCTCCTTGACCGATGATATTAAACGATTCTTTTCAATTCCCGAATCTAACAACAAGTCCGTGATATCCTTTAATCTACATTTTTCGCCATTTAAAAAGTACTCGTTTTCACCAGTACGATAAACACGTCTTTAATTGCAACTTCGCTATACGGAACATTTAAATACTGATCCGAATTATCGAATGTCAACGTAACACTGGCAACATTTAATGGATTTCTACTTTTACTACCGGAGAAAATAACATCACTCATCGCATCACTTCCCCGTAAGGATTTGACGGATTGCTCTCCTAAAACCCATCTGACGGCATCGACAACGTTACTTTTACCACTTCCGTTTGGTCCGACAATACAAGTAGTTTCATTATCTAAAGTAATTTTCAATTTATCTGCAAACGATTTAAATCCGACTGCCTCAATACTTTTTAAATACATACGTTTCACACCCTAACAGTAAAATTATACTATAGAATCAAAGGTGAAAACAAAGAAAAGGCCAAAAAAAGAAGAGTTTTTAAGCTCTCCCTTTACTGTGCATATCCATTTTGATAGGTATATCCCGTATTTCTTTCGTATGCCTCTTGATAAGCTTTGGCATTATAAGAACTTGCTTTACGAATTGCTGATAAAATCTTACTTTCTTTTTTCGTAGCACGATCCCAATTTTTGATTAAGACCATTCCGATACTCTTCTAATTCTCCTTTAGTAGCCATTTTATGATCTTTTTTGTTGATATAAGCCCATTTGTTCTTTTGCTTCTTTTCTACTAGCAATTTGGTACCTTTCTCTTTTGCGTTCCGTCTTCGTTTGAATTCCCATCTGTTTTCTAACAACATCTGCTACTTTTTTGGTACCAAATGCGGCTAAGAATACAAGGACTGGATATGGTACAATCACAACGTAAGCTGCTCCTAACAATACCGTTTCTAGTCCTGCAGCAATTCCTAATCCAACTTGTGTCAGTTTATCTTTTTACTACCACGAACTGGATGAACCGAACTGTACAAATCTGCACACCAACGATACATTACAGGCAGAGACAGACGTTGATATTCATTTTGATTGGTTACTCTACGAACTTCTGATAAAGCTACTTGGCGGTCGATGGACGCAACTTCTTCTCCCTACCTGAGCAATATACCGATTCGCTTGTCTTTTTAGCAGCCCGCAATGTTTCTACCTTTTTACAAACTTTATCTAACTCTTGATATAGGACGTTCATATCGATTGGGTCGCGATATTCTTGTTGCCAATTCGGGTTGCGATATTGACCGGTCTTTGCTTTGGAAGTATTCGCTCTTCTCTTTGGTTGTTTAGGAGTTTTCCCTTACTTGTTCAATATGGCGAACTGTTCCATTTTTAATATCTTTATAAAGCTATGTTAATCTGTTTGATTATCTCTGAATTTGGATCTTTCTTTAACATTTCTGGATTTAAGTCCGGATGAAATTCTTTACACAGTTTACGATACAACTTATGACGTTCTTCTTTCGATACCGTAGGGATTACCATATTTTAATTCTTTCAATGCTTTTGCATACAAAGTATCTTCTTCTGTGTGAGTTAGTGCTCGCATATCCTCATCCCCTTACAAAAACTGGCATAATTATACCATAAAGTAAGTAAAAAAGCAAGCTTATTTCATTTCTTCACTCAGTAGTTCAGACGTGTCAAAAAGTCATATCCTTTTGACGGATGTAATTGATACTCACCGATAACTCTTTTCTTACGATACTTGTCATATCAAATGAGATGATGGCACCGTTTGTCAAATTGTTCTTGATTTTAGTAAGGGGATAATTTCCCGTCAAGATGGTAGGTCTTACCGTTTGGAGTTGATAATTTGAACAAACTTTTAAAGTATCGCTATTAGCATACTTAGTAAAAACAGTATTTAGCAGGTAAATCGGTAATCGTCTCAATTAGACTGACGTCATATAAAATCGTCTCCTTATCGTATGTTGCGGAACTTCCTAACGGTTCAATCTCGTTGGTAACCGAAAGGTCCTTTACAAAATCTTTATTGTTTTTGATATAGTTCGATTCTAAAAAAAGAATGTTGCTGGTACATCGTTTGTTAGCAATATGTTATTAATCTCTTCTAAGTACGTTTCATCAGTTACTAAAAATACTAACGCAACTGCTTTTTTTGGCATCGTTTCATACAATATATTTGTCATACACGTTTTCAATACTAGAATTTGGTTCGACACTCGTGAACACTAAATCCGATTCATTTAGAATTCCATAATTTTTCATCTTGCTATACCTTTTATCGTAATCTACTTTTTTTTTGACCAGCAAGTCCTGGAATCATTTCATCCCCGTTAAAAGAGGCATCGATAGCACCGGTCTCATAAGTTGATGCGACGCTTTTAATTTCTAACATCAGTTCATCGTTCCCTCTTAAAAACTTAGCTGCCATGGCTGTATAAAAAAAGCTAAAAAAACAACAGGGCAACTGCTCCTACACCAGTTGTTATCTTACGAAACACATTCATCACCTATTCCACTATATATGACGTTTCTTAATTTTTTTTCCAAAAAAAGCGGGATTATTCCCGCATTCTTAGTTTCTTTCTTAAAGTGCTTCTTTGCGAGAGAATTTTGCCTTCCCTTCTTGTCGGTTCCTAATGCTTTGACCATGATTTCGTCACCAACTTTAACGACATCGCTTGCTTTGGCAATACGTTTGCTATCTAATTGCGATACGTGAACCATTCCTTCTAAGCCAGGCCATAGTTGGACGAAGCAACCGAGTCTTCTACTTTTACAACCGTAGCAGGATAGATTTCACCGACTACTACTTCTCTTGCAACATCTCTAATCATCTGTTCTGTTTTATCGATGACTTCTTGATCGAATGATAGATGATAACTCGTCCGTCGTCTTCTAAGTCTACTTTGACCGCATTGACGTTATTGACATCCGTTACGTTACTAGCATCACAGATAATTTTCGTAATCATCTCGCCACCACGACCGATGACATCTTTGATCTTAGCTGGATTAATTGTGAATATTCTAGTCTTAGGTGCATATTTCGATACTTCTTTTCGTGGTTCTGCAATGGCATCCGTCATTACTTTCAAGACTTTTAATCGCGCTTTCTTAGCAGCAGCCAATGCTTCTTTTTAAGATTGCTTTGGTAACTCCTTTGATTTTGATATCCATCTGTAAGGCACAAATACCATCTTTGGTACCTGCCACTTTAAAGTCCATATCTCTAAGTGATCTTCAAACCTTGAATATCCGTTAAAAATCTGATAGTCATCGCCATTGGTAATTAAGCCCATAGCGATGCCGGCAACTGGTGCTTTAATTGGAACACCTGCTGCCATCAAAGACATACATCCAGCACAGATACTTGCTTG
>VOFC01000546.1_pt1 | contig 57934 bp, 67 predicted proteins | sample 5384161 | NCBI WGS metagenome assembly VOFC01 (sample SAMN12384722, study PRJNA508395) | human gut metagenome | isolation source: healthy gut B | host: Homo sapiens | reverse complement strand
ACCTTGTTGAAATATGAAATAATCTCTTTTTTTGAAGCAAAGCCATCCCCAATCGAATACCAGCACACCCCCACGCTTTTGAGAACGTATTAAGCACTATGGCATTGGGATATTCGGAAAGTTTATTGCGGAATTGAGGTTGTTTTTGCAAAGTCGGAATATGCTTCGTCTATGACTACGATTCCGTTAAAACCGTCAAGAACTTTTTTTTCTTCAGGCGAAAGAGAATTACCGCTCGGGTTATTGGGAGAACAAATAAATATCAACTTTGTGCGCTCATCGGTACTCTGCAACAGTTTATCGGCATTAAGAGAAAAGTTTTCGTCTAAAAGCACCGGGCGATATTCCACATCGTTTATATCAGCCGCCACACGGTACATGCCGTAAGTAGGTTCTATTGCAACCACGTTATCTTTTCGGGATTACAAAAACCCTAAAACATAAATCTATTGCCTCGTCACTGCCGTTTCCCAAAAAGATATTATCAACAGGAACACCTTTTATCTTGGAAATTTTGCTTTTCAGTTCCCTTTGCAAAGGATCAGGGTATCTGTTATACGGGGAATTAAAAAGGATTCTCATTAGCATCGAGAAGAACTTTCGCCTCTCCGTCGAACTCATTCCTTGCACAGCTGTACGGCGCAAGCTTTTGAATGTTTTCACGAACAAGTTTGCTTAAATCTATATTCATTCCGTCAAGCCGTTTACATAGTTCAACCTTACAGTCATTGCATTCTTATGCGCATCAAGTCCCTCGGCTTCTGCCATTAATTCCACAGCTTTTCCAATGGACTTGACACCGTCGGAAGATAAACGCTGAAAGGTTATTTTTCGCATGAAACTGTCAAGACACAAACCGCTATACGCTTTGGCATATCCCTTTGTGGGCAAAGTGTGATTGGTTCCCGAAGCATAATCACCGGCACTTTCACACGAGAACGCACCTAAGAATACAGAACCTGCGTGAGTTATTTTTTCTGCAATACTATCACAGTTTTCGTAGAAATCACCAAATGTTCCGGAGCATAAGCATTGGAAAGCGAAACTACCATATCATCGGTAGGAACATATATGACTTTGCTGTTTTGAAGTGCTTTCTCTGCAATTTCTTTGCGGGGAAGCTGCTGAAGTTGCTTCACAAGTTCAGCATTTACCGCTTCAATTATATTTTTGTCAGTTGCCACGAGAACAACCTGACTATCTACGCCGTGCTCTGCCTGACTTAGCAAATCCGCAGCTACGAAAACGGGATTTGACTCGGCATCTGCTATAACTTCAACCTCACTTGGTCCTGCGGGCATATCTATTGCAACATCTTCAAGTGAGACTAATTGCTTGGCAGCAACCACATATTGATTGCCGGGTCCGAAAATCTTATCCACCTTAGGCACGCTCTCCGTTCCGTAAGCCATTGCCGCGATTGCCTGTGCGCCGCCAACTTTATATATTTTGGAAACGCCGGAAACTTTTGCGGAATATAATACAGCAGGATTGCATTTCCCACCTTTATCGGGCGGTGTGCACAAAATTATTTCACTACATCCTGCAATTTTAGCGGGAACTGCAAGCATCAATACCGTAGAAAACAAAGGCGCGGTGCCTCCCGGGATATACAAACCTACTTTTTCTATGGGCACAGCCCTTTGCTCGCACACTATTCCCCTGCACGTTTCAACACGTATGGGAGAAAATTTCTGCGCAGCATGGAACTTATATATATTGTCATGGGCTATTTGGATGGCATCTTTCAGTTCCTGCGAAACACAAGCCTGTGCTTCCGTAAACTCTTCCTCGCTCACCGCCAGTTCTTCGAGTGCAACTTTATCAAACTGCAATTCGTATTTCTTCAAAGCGGAATCGCCGTTACTACGAACGTCATCCAAAACCTTACCTACGACCTCGTGTAGCTCCTTTGTCTTTTTCGCGGGACGCTTTAGTATTTCATCCCATTTGTCAGGGGAGGGATTTTCGTAATATTTCATCTTCGCGGAAAAGGTTTACAAAATCATTTTTTCTATAGGCACAACAAGTATGCCCTGCGCACCTTTTTCTTTCAGTTGACCTATGATTTCCCAAAAACGTTTTTTCTTCCAACACCGTATGTACGCTACACCAGTTTTCATCTGCCAAAGGCATTACGGTAGGACTCTTTATGCCGGGAAGAACAGATATGATGTCATCAAGTTTCTCGCGCGGAGCATTCATTAGAACATATTTCTTGTCTTCTGCACTGCGCACGGCTTTAATGCGGAAAAGCAATTCTTTCAGAATATCGCGCTTTTCATCGCTCATACTACGATTTCCTATGAGCAAAGCCTCACTCTTGATTACGGTTTCCACTTCGCGCAAATTATTACTTACGAGTGTGGAACCGGAACTTACTATATCGAATATGGCATCTGCCAAACCTATTGCTGGAGAAATCTCCACGCTGCCATTGATTACCTGAACTTCGGCTTTCACACCTTTTCGTCAAGAAATTTCTTGAGAATATTAGGGTATGAAGTAGCTATCTTACGTCCGTTAAACCATGACAAACCGTTATAAGAAGTCTCCTTTGGCACGGCAAGAGACAAACGACATTTACCGAAGCCAAGACGCGACACAACTTCTGCATCATATCCGCGTTCGAGGAATTCGTTTTCTCCAACAACGCCCAAATCTGCCACACCGTTTGACACAGTTTCGGGAATATCGTCATCGCGCAAATACAGAGCCTGCAAAGGGAATGTCGTAGAATCCGAAATAAGTGTGCGTTTTGAGACACTTAGTTTTATATCTGCCTCTGCAAGCAGAGCCATTGTATCATCGTGGAGTCGTCCTTTAGATTGTATTGCTATCCTTATCATTGCTTTTTAGTTTCAAGTTTATTCGTTTTCGTTTGAAGCCGCACGGCGCATGTTCAACGAAGATATTTTCATATCGGGATTAATTCTTGCCGTTACAAAATAGGTTATCACTTTTTCCTGACCGTCGTGTGTCGAAGCATTCCCGTCAACGCTGAAAGTTACATCGAAAGAAAACGCATCAGTGTCTGTTTTCACCTTATGAATCTTGTAATCATTGTTTATTGTAAAGACTGCATTGTGCATTTCTGCAGTCAATTTATTTGCAAATACTATAACGTCCGAATGGGTGGCGTTGTGTTTGTTCAGAAAATTGTCCATTACGGCTGCAACAGTTGATGTGAGCGAAGCCTCGTCCTTGTTCGCAAGAGACGTAAAGAACTGCGAGCACACACTCTTAATTGTCGAAGCTTCCGCAGGCTGAACTTTCATGGACGCGATATTAGTTTGCGCCTGCTCAGCCTCATCTACATATTTTCCGTCGGGATGACTGTTGACATACATCTGCAAAGCCTCAACGGTATTTGCCGACAGTGCATCGACATAATCCAAAGAGTCTATCTTGTCTTTGCAAGCCTGCTCAAACGAACTGTTGGGATGATTGCTCAAAAAGGTTATAAAACCGCTCTTTATGTTATTGACACAGGCATCATTCCAATCGTTTATTTCTGCAACAAGTTCTTTCAACTTTGCCTCGACTTCTTCGCTATGTTTCCCGTCGGGAAAATCGCGCAAATACTGACTGTAAAGAGCCGTATCGTTAGATGCGATAACTTCTTCGTAAGCATCCTGTTCGTTTTGGGCTTTCTGCGATTTTTGAACAAGAGTATACGCCACCACACCAAGTGCAATGACAACCACAGCCACTATGATTCCTACAATAACCCCCTTGTTCCCTTTCTTTTTCTCGCCTACGCCCGGGGCATAAGGGATCTATGTTTTTGTACGACTTTTGCCGGTTGCCGTTCCCCAAACTTTCTGCAGAAGTTTCACGGAAACATTCGAGTTTCGCGCCACACGAGGGGCATTTTTCTGCATTCTTCAACACCACTCTGCCGCAATCGGGACAGGTTTTTATATTTCCTGCTATCGACACGCCGCAATTCGGACATCTGTCAGCCGCATCCGATACCTCATGACCACACTCCGGACATTTAATTATTGCCATAACTTTCCTATTCTTTGCGGGTCTTTCCAACCCATTTGTTACACATATAATTCCAACGGGCATTTCTGCCTCGTTTATTGCAAAAATTACTATTTTTACCTTATTTCCACGGCTTATTTTCCTGTTTTTATTTCGTTTACAAATACAAAAAGTGCCGTTTCCCGAGCGTGATAAAAGTCCACATTCCGTTATTTGCATTCATGAATAGCAATTATCCCGGCTTGTTTATAAAAAGGACATGATTCAATGCCATAAAAGGCGATGCCGGTTTTGAATATTTTTGCATAAATCACATCTCTATTCGATTTACATGCACAAAATTCTCTTCCTGCAACCGCTAAAAACCAGCTTTTATAAGTTGCTATTTTTTCAGGCTTCTGAAAAAGGCAAAAATACAAGCCATATATTTTAAAATACGAGCCATATGTTTTGAAATATATGGCTCGTATTTTTTACAAAGTGCCTTATGTTTTTTTCAAGAAGCACTAACAGTAAATTCACGAAGCATTGTTATGCAAAATTTTCTGCATAAAATATGCTCTTGATTCAATCCAATTGCTCGTAAACGGAATGCTTGCTTTTATACTCGGGCACAATTTCCTTCATTTTTTTTTACAACCTTCATCACATCAAACTCGTAGCTTGTCTTAATAAGGTCATCTATGGATTTTGCCACTTCTCCGTAATCGTATTCGCGTACTTTGGCTATTTTAATTTTAAGGATTGAACGTAGGCATGGTGAGTTCCTTGTCGTTCAATACCTCCTCGTATAGCTTTTCGCCGTCCCTAAGTCCGGTGTAAACCACCTCGACATTGCTCACACCGCTAAGACGAATCATTCTTCGAGCCAAATCGGCAATCTTTACAGGTTTGCCCATGTCAAAACGAATATCTCGCCGCCTTTGCCCATTGTGCCGGCTTCGAGAACCAATTTGCACGCTTCGGGAATCAACATGAAAAATCTTATTATGTCCGGGTGGGTAACCGTAACAGGTCCGCCGGCTTTTATCTGCTCTTTGAACAAAGGAATTACCGAGCCGTTGGAACCGAGAACGTTTCCGAAACGTGTGGTTACGAATTGTGTATTTCCCTGAATCCTGCCTTCTTTTTGTGCTTTGTTCAGACTTTGCACGTATATCTCGCAAATGCGTTTTTGAACACCCCATTACGTTCGTGGGATTAACGGCTTTGTCGGTTGAAATCATGACAAATTTCTTTGTGCCGTACTTCACCGCCAAATCTGCAACTATTCGTGTTCCGTCAATATTGTTTTCAACAGCCTCGCAAGGGTTGTCCTCCATCATGGGAACATGTTTGTAAGCCGCAGCATGGAACACGTAATCGGGACGGTATGTTTTGAATATGTTTTCCATTCGTTCCCTGCGGCAAATGGTGGTAACTATTGTTTCGCATTTCACATCAGGAAATTCATTGCGCATCATAAGGCGAATATCATGTGAGAGTCTCTGCCTCGTCAACCGAAATAATACAGCCCGGAGCGAATTGCGCCACCTGCTTGAGGATTTCGCTGCCAATAGAACCAGCCGCTCCGGTAATCAGAACCGATCTGCCTTTCAACATTTCGCCCACAGCTCCAAGATCAACGGTTATTTCATCGCGTGGAAGCAAATCTTCAATCTCCACCTCGCGAAATTTTCTTGCATTCAAATCACTTTTTTCCATCCCATTTCTCGGCGGGGTTAATTATATAAATGGAAATGCCTGCATTTATCAGCGCATCAACAAAATCATTGTCGTTTGTAAACGCATTTTGTTTTAACGGCGACACAAGCAAAGCCTGTATTCCGTGCTGTTTCATATATGGAATCAGTTCTTTGTTCTTCGGGTGCACTTTCACACCCATAAGAATCTTGCCAACCATATCGCTTTCATCACTCACAAAGCCGCAAAGATTGTACTTTTTAGATTCGTCGCTGTTTATAGTCTTAGCCAAACCTATTCCTCCGCGTTTCACGCCGTATATAAACACACGTTTGCCGGCATTGGTGGCAAAAAAGTGGTCATACAAATATTTTACCAACACCCTTAAGGCACCCATCATGGCAGTTCCCACAACAAAAATCCCCAACAACTCGCGGAATCTTATTGGTGCGAACATTTCGTCGCCACGGAAAAAGACTCGCACGCAAGCAATCAGCACCGTACTTATGAACATAGCCACACCAATGCGATATAAATCCACGAACGAAGAATAACGAAGCACTCCCTTGTAAGTGTGCATTATTCTAAAGCCCAATATATAGAAAAGCAGATAAAAACAAAGCGTCTTGCCTACGGACAAAAAGGTCTACGTTTGCTCCACGGTCTATTGCAATGCATAGAACAGCCGAGAAAAGCACAATTCCACAGTCAGCAAGCAAAATACACCAGTATGGTAGTACATTTCTATCAAATAGCCAGCCAATAAATTTCTTATACATACAGCACAAAATTGTAGTTATTTTTTTTCAAATCATCTTCAAAACCGTTTACATTCGGTCCGGGAGAGGAACAACCCAATTGGTATCGAACGCCTCTTGAATGAATTTCATTTCATTGCCACTCATGTGAGCAAGACAAAGATATATTCTTTGGTTTTTCATTTCTTTGGTTTTTGCATTTTTTTGCAAAGATAGAAAAAAAATATTTTCATTCTGTTTTTTAAAAATGCATAAGAATGTAAATCTTTTTTTCTCTATACCATATTTATTTGTTATCCAGGTAATATTTGACGGCGCATTTAACATTTTCCTTTACGGCTTTACTTGAATAGGTTGCTCCCGAAACGCCGTCCACATCCGAACGCACAATCTTCTCGACTTTCATTCCGTTCCACTTTACGAGAAGTTTTTCCCCTAACCTTCGAAAAAGATTCCCTACGGTTTCTTCGTTGGGCAATGCCTCTACTTTCACCACAGCATCGTTTTTAATATAAACTTTTACAGGGTCTGTCCGGCATATCCTTTTATGTTTTTGCCTATTTTCCCGGTTGTTACAATATAAGTGCCGTCATTGGTGCGGCGCATTGCCTTGGGCTTTTTCACATTCGCATATCCCATTACCGACACAGCGACAAGCGCGACAGCCAAGCCTGTCAGAATCATTTTCTTTTTCATCTTCATATTTCGCTTACTTATTTATACCTTATTATTCAGAAAGGAAACAGCAACGGCAGGACAAACGTCATCACTATTCCCATTATCACCTGCAGGGGCAAGCCCACTTTTACATAATCTCCGAATGTGTACTCGCCGGCGTGCATTACAAGAGCGTTGGGCGGCGTTGAAAACGGCGAAGCAAAGCACATGCTCGCCCCGAGAGTTACCGCAAAAAGGAATGGATAAGGACTTACGCCTATTTCTGCCGCTGCCGTCAGTGCTATAGGTGCCATCAGAACCGCCGTAGCCGTGTTGCTTATAAACATTGTCAGCAACGAGGTTGTGAAATACACTCCGCAAAGCAATGTACCCGGTCCCACAGAGCCGAGAGCCGATACGAGCGAATGGGAAACCATTGCCGAAACTCCCGTCTTCTCCAAAGCCACCGACATTGGCATCATGGCGGCTATGAGAATTATACTTTCCCAGTTTATGGTCTTATATGCCGCTTCCACATTCCTGAAACATCCGCAAATAACCATTAACAATGCCGCCACGGTTACTGCCGTTACGGGGGCAATGGGGATGAAATCAAAACCATTGCCGCAACCATTGCCAACATTATGACAGCCGCCAAAGGGTGCTTTGTAATTTAGAATAACTTCCTGGGCTTTCTTCTCGGGCTGACCCAAAACAACCCAGTCGTCCTCCTCGTTGCCCAAACGTGATATGTTATCCCATTTTCCCTGTACCAGCAGAACATCGCCGGAATGCAGTTTTTCCTCGGGAAGACTGTCTGTAAGATATTCCTTGTTGCGTCTTATGCCAAGCACATTTATACTATAGCGTTCACGAAAGCCGGAATTTCTTATCGTAACGCCTATAAGCCTTGATTCGGGGCATCAACACTATTTCCGCAATGCCCAATTCGTAAAAATCAATATTGTTGTTGTCCAACCTTTCCAACCCGTTTGTTTTTGCAAAGGCTGTGGCTTTTTCCTTATCGCCGAGAATATAAATTATATCGTCAACCTCGAGCACCCGTTCGGGACTTGCTATGCTTTGGGTTACATTTCTTATCAGTCCGCTCCTGTCGGCTTTTTTCGTTACGTATCTCGAGAATAGAAAGACCATAGCGGTTTCGCAAATCGAGTTCCGCCACGCTCTTCCCCCTGACCAATGAAGATTTTTTTATGAGATAACGGCTCACACCGTTGTTCAATCTGTATTCTTTCACAAGTGCATCAAGGGTTTTGCTTTTCCCTTTGCCGTTAACGCCGTTCTTTTTGTTTTTGTTCAAGAGCATACGACACAGCGGCAGCATCACCACAATTCCCACTGCCATACACACAACACCTACGGGGAGAAAGGAGAAAAATCCCAGAGGTTTGAGTCCCGCACCCGTAAGTGTGTCCTGAATCACAAGGTTCGGGGAGTTCCTATAAGAGTAAGCATTCCTCCCATGCTGCTTGCAAATGCAAGCGGCATGAGAAGGCGCGCAGGAAGCATGCCCATTCTCGAAGCCATTCCTACAACTATCGGCATCATCAATGCCACAGTTCCCGTGTTGCTTACAAACGCTCCTATGACTGATGTTACAATTACCACAAGTAGGAAAAGCGCGGTATCGCTTCCACCGGCCAACTTCATTATCCGCCCGCCCACTGCTTTTTGCCAAACCGGTCTGCATTATGGCTCCGCCAACAACGAAAAAGTCCCACCATCATTATTACCACCGTTGACGAAAAAGCCGGAGAAAGCCTCCACAGGGGTAAGAATACCAAACAAAAGCAAAGCGGAAAGCGCACAAAGCGCAACTATGTCGGAGCGAAGCCTACCTATTGCAAACATCAACACCGTAAGGACCAATATTATGAGAGTTACGGTCATAGCAGTTGTTTTTATCGTTATTATTAAAGCAAAACAGGATTTTTGCTAGCAATTTTTCTGTTCGCAAAGATACGAATTTCAACTTACAGAACAAAATTTCCGAGGCACAGATACCGCCAGTGTTCAACTATTTGAATCTTGGAAGCGTTTCATGGGGTCAAAACCACAACCGGACGACAAACACAAACCCACCCCACGCTTTCCCGAAAAAAGTCAGGATATGTCGTCATTTCCAATCGTCTTACAGGCAGTCGTTTATGCACTTTTTCTCGTTACACATAAGGTTTTGTTTTTCAAAAGCTTACAAATATTGAAAAATACAAGGCATTTATTTCAAAATACAAGGCACATATTTTTTAAAATATATGGCTCGTAATTTGAATTATAAGCCTTGTATTTTCGAACATATCCGCAAACGAATATTTATGCATTCGGTTTTGTGTTCACGCCGGCCTGTTTTCGATTGAAATTTTACCGGCTCCTGCACACCCTAACCTCAAAAAATATTGCTACATTTGTCCGTGTTCAAAAACAAACCTAAAACCTGTTGAAATGGAAAGAATGAAAAGTTTCGGATCAAAAGCATGGCTTTTGCCACAACCGGTACTGATTATAGGCACATACAATGAAAACGGCGAACCAAACGCTATGAATGCGGCGTGGGCGGGAACTTGGGACTATCACGAAATAATGATTTCGATGGGGAGCCCATGCCACAACGGAAAATCTAAATCGCTGCAACGAGTTCACGGTTGCATTTGCAACGGCAGAGACACTCGTAGCTTCGGATTTCGTGGGTATTGTGAGTGCAAAGAAAGACAAGGACAAAATGAAGAAAGCCGGATGGAACGCAGTAAAATCCGAAAACATCAACGCCCCTGTTTTCACCGATTTTCCCATGACCATGGAATGCAGAATAAAACAAAAGCTAAACGAATCGGAAAGCGGTTACTATATAATAGCGGAAGTGGTGAACATTCTCTGCGATGATGAGAAATATCTTGCCGAAGACGGTAAGCCCGACACGGAGAAAATGAACCTCATTACCTTTGATCCCATACACGACAATTACATACAGCTGGGCAAAAAAAAAGGAAATGCTTTCGAAGACGGCAAAAAACTGAAATAAACCGATACATATAAACAATAAAGGCGGAAATCTTTCGATTTCCGCCTTTATGTTTCTTATTCATATCTATTTTACTTCCTCATGATTGAAGGTTGCATCGTGCTTCAACCTGCGTTGCAGAATAAAGTTGACCATCTTCTGTTCACGTTTCGGGGCTATCATCTTTCGAAAGAATACATTCGGAATAGCCACACCGAGACTTATGCAAAGAATAATAAGTGAAGCATTGATCATGTTGGTCATAGCCACCGTAACTTCACCCACGATGCCGTGCATGTCGATAAAAGCGAAAAGAGCACGGTACATAAGCACACCCGGAATCATAGGAATGACACTCGGAATGGATATGCACTGATGAGGAGCGTGAACAATGTGCATTATACGGGTACAAATAATGCTTATAACAGCCGAACCCACAAACGAACCTATTACCGCACCCTGATCAAGCCCGAAATTGTTTGTGGAAGGTCCTAAACTTACGAGGTTTCGCGTACATATGGCAATAATACCGCCTATAGCCACAGCCCAAAGCAGACGTGGCGGACAATTGAATATCATTGAAAATCCCATTGCCGAGATTGCCGCAGCAACAGAATACTCCCAATACTCATGGTGAGGGGTCATGGATAAATCTTTCACAAAGTTGTCCACTCCGCAAACGTTTATGGCGAAAGCTATACCGAATGCCATTGCCAATACAATCATCAACGTGTTTACGGCACGTATCATGCCTGTCTTGACATGAGACGAAAGCATGTCGCTGACAAAGTTGATGAGCGGCACACCGGGAACGATATACAAAGCACACGCCATGAACGGGTGATAGGGGCGTTTTGCTGCGAAGCCATTCTATATCGGTATGGGTGGAAAGCAACATGAATCCCCACGCGAGGATTGTTGACACAAAAGCAGCCACAGCAATGCTCACGTAAGCGTTCATCTTTTTAGCCCCGAGCCACATTCTGAAACGGAAACCGAGTATGGCAGCTATCGAAGCGTAAAAAAAAGCCGTCCAGTCGCAACCGAATTGTATGCAAAAGCCTCCGCAGGCAAAACCTCCGCCTATTGCCACTTCCCACGGCGTATAGCTGCGTTTGTGTTTGCGTATGGCATCAAGTTCTTCTTCATAACGCTCAAGCGAATAATCGTCGCGGATGCAATTCCATGTGAGTTTGCTCACTTTCATTATGGTCCAAAGGTTCACACTGTGCCCTTCGCACCGTCTGAACTTTGTGAACGAATGATATTCATCGCTTAGGTTTGCAAGTATAATATCGTAGTTTATGGAAATGTGCAGATTCTGCTCGTGAAAACCCAAATATGCCGCCACTCTTTTCATGTTTCGCAACACGCGGCTCGTATCTGCAAGGCTCTCCATGAGCAAACACCCCGTTTTAAGAAGTATGTCAAGTTTACGATTAAGCTCGGCATCGCTCATAATGTGCATGCCGTCCATTTCCATTACGTCCTTGTTCTTTTCAGTCATCTCCCGGTTTAGCCTTTCTTTATTGGTGTTACACCTATTCCTGGTTTGTCGGCAAGAGTAACCTTTCCTTCCACAATCTTCATACCATCAAAACGGTCGTTGGCTATGAGAAGATTTCCGTCAAGATCGGCAAAATCCACCAAAGGTGCGAGCTGTGCGGCAGCACTTACGGCACAAGAAGTTTCGGTCATGCACCCGAGCATTACTTTCATGCCCAAAGCTCTTGCAAGAATCACCATCTTGTATGCCTCATGCAGTCCTGTGCTCTTCATAAGCTTTATGTTTATTCCGTCATAAGCCTCTGCAAGGCGCGTAATATCACCTATGCGCTGGAAAGCCTCATCTGCTATGAGCGGCAACGAGCTGCGGCTTTTAAGCCAAACCATATCGTCGAAATTTTCCTTTGGCATAGGCTGCTCAACAAATAAACAATTTCTTTCGGCAAGCCAGTCAATCATGCGCAAAGCCTGTTCGCGGTCATTCCAACCCTGATTTACGTCCACACAAATGGGTACATCGGTCATGGAACGAATGATTTCCACAGTTTCACGGTCGTTATCCAATCCCATCTTTACCTTGAGCACCTTGTAAGGACGGGCTTCCTCTACTTTTTGTCTAACAATTTCCGGTTTGTCTATGCCAATCGTGAAAGAAGTACAGGGTGCTTTTTTCAGGAGAAAGCCCCCAAATCTTATACCAAGGCTGTCCCATCAGTTTTCCAAGCAAATCGTGAAGCGCAATGTCCACTGATGCTTTGGCGGCAGAGTTTTTGGGAGCCACACTATCAACATATCCCAAAATTTCGTCTATACGAAATGGGTCCTTGAACTGTTGTAAATCCAAACTCCCCAAGAACTTGGTTACGCTTTCCACGCTCTCGCCAAGATAAGGAGGCATGGAAGCCTCGCCATAACCCTTCACACCGTCATACTCAAGTTCTACCTGTACATCAGGAGTGGTAGTGCGGCTGAATTTTGCGAGATTGAAAGCATGACGTAGCTTAAGTTCATAAGGGAAAAACGACAATTTCAACCCTGAATTGTTTTTTGTCTTGCGCATTATCTCAGGAAAAGCCCGCGAACCGTTGCATTTGTAGAAACACCAACCGTTGCTGCGGCTAAAGCCGTTCCGTAGCCTTTATAAAAGATCTTCTGTCCATTTATACAATATTTTGTGCCATTCTCTCCTTTATAACACACAAGAAAATGACCTACACACAATTTTACAGGTGCAAAAAATACAAACTTTTCCGCAATCGCATACACACCCGCTTGGCATTAAGTCTACATACATATACTTTTGAAAAACGTATAATGCAAAACATTTACCACCGAGAAATAATACGCACCTCTTGAGAGTTTTTATCCTCTTCTTGATTGCATTTATACTTTTCTTGAGGTCTATGAAATTTTCTTACCTTTGTAAGGTAATCAACAACTTTCCTTTGTTGTTGCTTTGCGTTCGAAGTGTTGTGATTAGCTGAAATTTTCTTACCTTTGTAAGGTAATCAACAACACAAACTGCTTTGCGTCTTTTAAAGTTTTGGTTGTGATTAGCTGAAATTTTCTTACCTTTGTAAGGTAATCAACAACAAGAACTTACGGCTTTGTCGGTCATCACTTGTTGTGATTAGCTGAAATTTTCTTACCTTTGTAAGGTAATCAACAACTTGTTGACATATCAGTTAATATTATAATTAGTTGTGATTAGCTGAAATTTTCTTACCTTTGTAAGGTAATCAACAACTTATCTTGTAATTGTATATAAGAACTTGAAGTTGTGATTAGCTGAAATTTTCTTACCTTTGTAAGGTAATCAACAACCTAACTTCGTTTCGGGAGTTAAGGTAATTGGTTGTGATTAGCTGAAATTTTCTTACCTTTGTAAGGTAATCAACAACGACTGGGCAAAACGGTATCTACCTTAACAGGTTGTGATTAGCTGAAATTTTCTTACCTTTGTAAGGTAATCAACAACATGCTGTAATGGGCGTGCGCCAAAGGAGCGGGTTGTGATTAGCTGAAATTTTCTTACCTTTGTAAGGTAATCAACAACGCGAGCACTCTAATGCTTTGATTTCGAATACGATGTCAATGATATTAGAATTTAAAAATAAGGTTGTTGAAGAAAAGGAATCCGAAAGTAATATTCGGATTCCTTTTTCTGTTTTCCACTAACAATGATTCTCGAGCATGTTTGAATTTTCACTTCCTTGTTTTGGCTCTGTTTTTAGGACGTTCGTCGCAGGCAAAAAAACATAAGGCATGTTGCAAAAAATACAAGGCACTTATTTTATAAATAAGTGCCTTGTGTTTCAAAATATATGGCTTGTATTTTTTTGCTTTCATATATATCAGAAAAGCAACAACTTATCTATTTATCCGAATATTGCCTCCGCAACTGTCAGAATAGTTCGAGTTGCTGACCTTCTGCCAATGCCTTTCGCGGCTTTTTGCAATAGAATATTTTTATATCGGCGAACTGTCTGTCGGTAATACACATGATTCCTATATTGCCGTGAGCCGGAAGAAACGATTGCACTCTTTTTACATGTACTTGTGCGTTGTCCATGCTTGCGCAGTGTCTTACGTATATCGAAAACTGAAACATTGTGAAACCATCCGCCATTATGTCTTTGCGGAAGCGTGCTGCTTCTTTTCGTTCGGTTTTCGTGTCGGTTGGCAAGTCGTAAAAAACAAGCACCCACATAACCTTGTATACATTTAGATCGGTCATTCAAAACTCGGGATAAACTATTTTTCTTGCATCTCCACCAAAACATTTCGCAAGGCTTGCCGTAGTCTGCCCCACTGCTATCATCAAAAGGGCTGTGAGTGGAGTTAATCATTACATCTATAACAGGAATCATGAGCATCTCTCTTTTAATTTCCACGCTAAGTTCTTCGGGCAGTTCTTTTTGGTTTTTTATCATGGAAATTACAAGGTCATCAACATAGGGACGGTATGGCTCCATTATGTCATCGGCGAGGCAATATGCGTTGTAACGATTGCGATGGTGGATTCCCGACACCGGCAGAAGTCCGCTTATTACGAGAGAGCGGGCAACAATGGCGCGGAGTATTGCATAGCCATAATTCAGGAGATTGTTTGGTGGGAGCCCTTCCTTGTCGCGAATGAAGTTTTCGATATTTGGAAAAATGTTGCGCCAATAGTAAACCGCAGCCTGCGACTCGCAATTGTCCGAATCACCACTCTTTACGTCTTGCGCCAACTTGTATAGGCGCATGGCTTCATCGTCTGTGTTTTTCTCAAGCAGCCGTATTGGTTCATTATTTTTGCTTTTACGGTTTGCTGCCACAGTTGTTTTTTCAATGGAAGCGAAGCGTCTATTTGATTTCTGAACCTTTCGTTCTGAACATTATTGCCTTCGAGCGGCAGAAGCATACCCTGCGGCATGTGTTTGTCGTTACAAGTTATTACGGCAGCGGTGTTGTTCAAAAAGAGATTCTATAGCTCCTTGTGTTATGGTTATTTGCTTATTATCCAACACCACTATGCCTATATCTTCTATGGGAATTGTCCTCACAGCCTGCCGCTTTATAACTTCCGACACATTGTCGGGTTTTTCCACTTCCGGCATTTTTATGACGAGCTGTTTGTTTGTCATGGACAGATAAGCCGGATTGCTGAAGCAAAGTGTTTTCTTAATCATGACCTATGACTTTTACGATATTTCCCAAGCGATCTGTTTCGAGTTTCAGGCAGACTTTCTTTATCTGAATGCCGTCCCAAGCTCGTTCAGACTTATTATTTGAACCAAGTTCCATGATTTCCTCTATAGGAGTCGCAATACTTTGAGGAATAAAAAACACTTGCTTTGCCCTGTTGACACCATTTTATATATACGCTTGGGATTTAGCGGCATAGTAACATGTTCGTCTTCTTCGGGAACATATACCAAGTCTCCCGGAGAAAGTGAGAACAAAAAGTTTGTTTCCACTCGCGTTACATTCCGGCACTGCGGAAAGATGTAACTTCTTACTCTCCACAACCTTTATAAGAGGTATTGTTTCAAAAACACGTTTTCCTTCTTCGTCCACGTATATGGCAAAGAACAGATTCGTTCCTTTCTCTGCTTCAACAAAGCTTTTTGCTTTTGAAAGCGTTTGACCAACACGAAATTTAGTAGTAAACTTTTCAGATACCCTTACGCATTTTATTGGCTTATGGTCTCGTCCGCCGTTAAGTAGTTTAATGTTATCATTCAAGCTGCTTATTCCCTCCGGAGAAAAAGCCTCTTCGAAATTACCGCCATAGTTTTCCAAGTGGTTTTGAAGTATTTTTCTTTATGCCGGTATCAGTTATAGATTCCAACTGTTTTTGCGTTGTTATGGAAGCAACCGGTGTGCGATGAGACGAATATTCCTCATTCTCTCAGGCATGACACGCACTTTTTACTTTCGAGACATCTTTTCCGTTGAGTTTGTAATCGCGATCCTTGAAATACTTCTTGATTTTCTTTTTGTCGGCAGAGCCATTATATCCGGCAAGAATCTTTTTTTAGTTCCTTGCGTATAGTCTTATCTACAATCTGTTCGGGGTTGTCGATAGTGTTTTCTATTTTCTCATTTTTTGTAATTGGCAATCTGACTAGTCCCGAATATGTTGCCTTATGAAGCGGCTTGCGTATGGAAGGCTATCACCTTTTGTTTGTTTTGTTAGAACTTTTTTGCCGTCAACGTAATGGTAATAATAATTGCTTGCACGGCTCACAATGCGCAGATTTTGTTTGAAACTCACAACAATGTCATCGAGAGCTTTACGGGGAATCTTGCGTAAAAAAAGTTTCCCAAGGCTTCGTGAATTGTCGGTCCTTTCCCTCGCAAAGCAGTTTTTTCAAGTCATAGCGTTTTGTTTCTCCGCCGCTTTCATTATTCATATAGTTTATATGATTCAAAAAGAAGTGCAGGCTATAACTATGGCATCCATTGCGTGATGACGATGGTCTATTCGTTTTATATCGAACTTATCCGCATTTGCCTCCGGAACTCTTGTCTGAAAGTAATGCTTGCCTTTGCCGTCGTCTATTTCCTCTCCGTAATCATTACTTTGTGATATATCATTGAGACGTTCAAACCTCGGACGCATCATATCATTCCAAGTCTGCTTCAAACCCCAATCTTTCTTCAAACGGTCGGTTATACTTCCGTTTGTCATTATAATGTTTTTGGGCGTGAACCCTGGTCATCCTCTTCACGAACAATATGCGAGAGAATTTCCGCAGTCTTACGGGCAATGTAACGGGTATTATTGAGTTGTGAAGCATTAAAAGAGGCAGGAACGTCTGTACGCATGAGATTTTTGCGCTTCCTTGCCTTTTCCTGGCTGCTATAATTGTTTTCAACGAAAGCCTCAAATTCTTCCGCGGTCTTAAGAGTAACTTTCTCACCATTGCCAAGCGAAATTTCTTTCCCTCCTTCGGCAAGAAGATACTCGTATAAAAAGACGTGCGCCTTTATCTTTGTTTACCGCGCTTTCGCATACTACTTTGTTGGTAAAAGAATCATCAAAATACCGTTTCTGGGGTATTATATGATCAATTTCATACTCAGAAGTAAAGAGTTTTGCGATGGAAATGCTTTTTCTTGTGTAAGGAGATTGTTTGTTTTGCTCTTCCCCACAGTTTATACTTCAACATGTGCATGGAAGAATTAGGATTTACATTGTCCGCCTTACCATTTTCTTTTTAATTCTTGCAGCTTTTGTCGTAATTCAAGATTCTTTTTCCTGTTCTCAGCAATCTTTTTTATCATTTCTTCACGCTTGTCGTTAGGTTCTTTCAGACTTCGCGCCATTTCCCTACATGAATCTCCGCAGGTTTACCATAGGTTTTCCAAATGTCCCGAACCACTTTCAGCGTTTCACCAACCACTTTTTTCCACCACAGGATTGCGCATGGAGTTTTTACGAAACTCGCCGGCAATATATTTATCTATATCTTCGGGCGATTCCCAAATGCTGTTGTCCGCATTTTCAGAATGACGACCGTAAACAACGTAACAAGCATCAGAAAGACGCAGGTATTGAAAATCTTCTATTTTCCCATATTCCCCAAAACTATCTTCGAGCACAGTGTTCTCCGCAATGTGTTTTTCTATTCTCGCGCGAGTAACCTTGTCTATTTCATCTGCACTCAATATCTGCCGGTACGCATAAGGCTAAGCAAACGTTTCACAGCTTTTTAGAATATGAAGCATAGTCTCCGCGCATTTGGGGAACGGATTTGAAAAGTTCGTAAAACTTATCCTTATCATATCCGCATTTTTTCGGCAAAATGCTTGAGAGCTTTTCAAGTTCGTCTCTATCATTCACTGAATAAAGTATATGCCACAGTTTTTCTTCTTCATCAGAAGACAGTTTCTTTGCGTTTTCAAGTTTCTCAATTTTTGTAACAAACGAATGATGAGTTTTCAAACCGGGAAATTCAGTGGAACCAAAATTCCACTTATACTTTTTGGGATTTAGGCACAAAGCTTTCAGCACCGCGCTTTCCTTTATTGTTGAAATAGACGACAACTTATCGTATAAATCGCACACTTGTTCGGGAGTTCCGAGTTCCTGCATTGTTACATCGTAGTCCAATACCACATGGTTGTCAACAGTTCTTTCATTTTCGGTGATTCTTAAATTATGTATGAATTGCCACAAGCGAAACTCTTGGAACAACGGATGGGATTTGGGCATTACTTTCAAAGGACGTTTTTTCACCTCTCCTGTTTCACTATCCACATAGTAGTAACTTTCATAAGGACAATCGGCTATGCAGCTTTTCTTACTTTTCAGCGGACGCTGGTAATAGATTACATCGTTAATAAGAAAGTCCACAATGTTTTATGACTCAATTCATTGACGTGTGCCTCGTTGTTCCTATAAAGTTCTTTTACGCATTTCATATAAAGTTCTGCATCGTTCAATTCGGGAATGAACCTTTTCTGCGACTCAAGAATCTTTCTTATTTCATCCTTATAATAATGTCTCTCTATTGTTTTTTACAAATCCGCCTTTTACCTTTTCAGACGGATTTTTCACGAGATTCCCATAAATGTATTCGCCAACGGTGCCACCACTTGCGTCTATCCCTGCCTGCGTTTTCTTCATAACAAGTCCCCAATCGTCTTCTTTCGGACTGCTGAGCCGTCTCACAATATTTCCGTCTTCATCAACTTTTTTGGTTTTCCTCTGTCATCGAGCGGCGTAGTTACGATTAAATCCACTTCATCGCCTACACGCCACGGTTGCATTTTGCATTTTCGCTTTTGCACCAGTCCGTTTTCATAGGTTATCTCATAAAAATAATAGCCTTTCTGCTTACGGTCCTCGTCTTGTTTCTCTACATTTATAACTTTGGTGCGACAGTATTCTTTTTTTTCATTTACTCTTTCATCACTTTCTTCATCAAGTTGATAATATCCTCTCTTGGAATTGGCGTTCAGCAATATCCAAGCCAATTCTCCCCTCGATATTTCCGCGTAAAGAGCTTTTTACGGCAATAATATATTGTCCAATCATAAGGAATCAGTTTGTCGTCGACAAGCGCCTCGGGATTGTCCTTCTTAAAGTCTTCGAGCATTTCGAGAAAAGAAGATTGGAACACAAATTCACTTTTTCCGTTCTCATTTCTTTTATATGGCAACAAAGGTTCTGAATTGTCTTTGAATTTTCCCGGATGCGTCTCAAAATCTATTTGATTTTTATAATGGCATGGGAGGAAGCCGAGAATATTCAAGACTCTCAACAACCGTTCACGGCGAAGAGAGGCACGTTCATACAATCTACGCATTCCTCGAAATCCCGTGCGCAAAGACGCAGCGGACTGAAGCTTACCGCTTTCATAGTCGCTCATTTCCTTGGCATCCATTGGAATTATGCGACTGCCTGCTTTTATAATTTTTTCCGGCTTTTCATTTTCTGTGTTTATCAAAGCCCACCCTATACTTGACGGACCGAGATCCAAACCCAATATTGTTTTCATGTACTTGATACTAAAAATTGTTATGATGCGAATTTAATAAAAATTTCACGATACTTTCACGCACATATAATAAATATTTGTATATTTGCAACAATAAATTTCAGCTAATCACAATAAGGATTATTCCGTTGTGAAAACATTTGATTTGCCCATCGTCCTAATGGTGGGCTTTTTTATTGTTTTTCATCACATACTATTTGTCATATCTGCGAGGTTGCTTTCACTAAAAGCAGAAACACCTGACATTCAACGTAAAAAGAGGCAATTTTAATTTCTTGTCGGTTTCGGCAAAAACATAAGGCTTTTTGTTTCAAAAATACAAGGCACTTATTTTAAAAATACAAGGCATATATTTCAAAACATATGGCTTATATTTTTCGCCTTTATAAGAGTATGAAAGGCAACGACTTACAAAATGAGTGTTTTTAGCATTAAAAATCGGTTTTCTGCCCGCCGAATATTGGGAAAACAGGTGGCATTTTCTTTCACGCGGCATCGCCAGTTAGCAAAAAGTAACTTCAAAAAGCGTTTTTCCACTACTCCTTTTCTACGTTGCATAATTTACTAATACCGGTATTATTGCAGGAGCGAGAATTTTTCAGTAAATTTGCAAACGTTATTTCATAATCATGCTGAAACAACAGACAACGCCAAGCGGTACTCCGCTCTCTTTCAGGGTTTATGCAGGCTTTGCAGAAAAAGACTGCAGTGGTATTGTCTCCCTCTTTCCCAAGAATGTAAAACTTATAAAACTATATACAATCGTGGCTGAAACAAAATACATCTTTGTAACCGGCGGCGTTGCCTCGTCGCTTGGCAAGGGAATTATCTCTTCGTCCATTGGCAAACCCTGCAGGCACGCGGATATAACATAACTATCCAAAAGTTTGACCCATACATCAATGTGGATCCGGGTACTCTGAATCCCTACGAGCACGGTGAGTGCTACGTAACCGCAGACGGACAGGAAACCGACCTTGACCTCGGACACTACGAAAGATTCACCGGCATAAAAACCACGCGCCACAACAACTTTACCACGGGCAGAATATACAAGAACGTGATTGAAAAAGAGCGCAGAGGCGACTATCTGGGAAAAACCATACAGGTGGTGCCGCACATCACGGACGAAATAAAACGCGACATCCTTTATTTGGGCAACAAATACCACTTTGATTTCGTGATAACGGAGATTGGCGGAACTGTGGGCGACATAGAAGGTCTGCCGTTCCTTGAGGCTATTCGCCAATTGAAATGGGAATTGGGCAAAAATGCTCTGTGCATACACCTGACCTATGTGCCGTTCCTCTCGGCTGCTCAAGAATTGAAAACAAAACCCACGCAGCACTCCGTTAAGGAATTGCAGAGCCTCGGCATACAGCCCGATGTACTCGTTTTGCGTGCAGAACACGATTTGAGCGCAGGCATACGCAAAAAAAGTGGCAAACTTCTGCAATGTGGACCCGGAAGCCGTGGTTCAGAGCATAGACCAACCCACAATTTATGAGGTTCCACTCAGAATGCAGGAGCAAGGACTTGATTCTACAATACTTCGCAAAATGGGCATAGAGCCTGGTGAAACTCCGGGGCTTGGTCCGTGGAGAGCTTTCCTTGAACGTCGCCACAAAGCAACTACTGTGGTAAACGTGGGACTTGTGGGCAAATATGATTTGCAAGATGCGTACAAGAGTATTTTGGAGTCGCTTTCGCAAGCCGGCACATACAATAACCGCAAGGTTAAAACCCATTTCATAAACAGCGAATATATCACACCCGACAATGTGGAAGAAAAACTGAAAGGCATGCAAGGTATTGTGGTTTGCCCGGGATTCGGACAGCGTGGCATAGAAGGGAAAATTACTGCCGCGAAATTCTGCCGCGAACACGATATTCCTACTTTTGGAATATGTCTTGGTATGCAAATGATGGTTGTGGAATTTGCCCGAAACGTTTTGGGCTATAAAGATGCCGACAGCATTGAAATGAATGAGAAGACCACGCACAATGTGATAGACCTCATGGAGGAACAAAAGAACATTACCAACATGGGTGGCACTATGCGTCTCGGAGCTTACGAATGCTCGCTTAAAGAAGGCAGCAAAGTGAGAAAGATATACGGAACAGACATCATTGAAGAACGCCATCGTCATCGTTATGAGTTTAACAACGACTATCGCGAAGAATTTGAAAAGGCGGGAATGATGTGCGACGGTGTAAATCCCGAGACAAATCTCGTGGAAATAGTGGAAATTCCCGAACTTAAATGGTATGTGGGCACTCAATTCCACCCCGAATACAGCAGCACGGTACTCAAGCCCCATCCGTTGTTCCTGGATTTCATAAAGACTATTGTAGAAAACACTCCGCAAGACGACAAAAAAATAAAAACTGCGCGAGCCACAAACTATAATCATAGAAATGGATAAAAACAGTATAATAGGTTTTCTGCTGATAATAGCGGTGATTTTCGGCTTCAGCTATTTCAACAGACCGGACGAGGAGCAACTGAAGCAACAACGCGAAGAACAGACTGCGAACAGCAAGCAACAACAGAACTCCGCCGATGCTTCCGTAGCAAATGCCACGACAGTAGTGGCACAAGACAGTATTTTTGCTACGGGAGAAGAACAGCCGCGACTCGTTGTTCTGAAAAACAATGACATCACCGTAGGAATCAGTACTCGCGGCGGAACTATCGGCGACGTAGTTCTCAAGAATTACAAAGGACAGGACAAGAAACCTCTCAAACTCTATAGCGAGAAATACGCAAAGATGTCGTTCACACTTGCAGGGAAGAAAAACAACATCAACACCTCGTCCCTCGTGTTTACTCCCGAAAATGTTACGGACTCTACCGTAACAATGGTGGCACAGGCTGCGAACGGAGGAAAACTTTCCATTATTTACAAGTTGCACGACAGTTTCCTTCTTGATATGGACGTAAAAGCCGACGGATTGCAGGAATACCTTTTGCCGACCTCAAAAGTATTGGGCATAGAATGGGCAGAACGTTTGAAACAACAGGAACGCGGTTACAAATTCGAGAATCAATATGCCGCGTTAACCTATAAAGAGGTTGACGGAGGGACAGACCGTCTTGATCCGCAGAAAGAAGAGGAGAAAAACCATTGAAGAAAGTCTTGATTGGATTTCATTTAAGGATCAATTCTTCGGAGTAACGTTCATTGCCGACGCAGGAATGAGCAAGGTGAACCTGAAAAAGTAAACCCGAAGAGGACTTCAGCAAAGGTTTTCTGAAACAATATGACGCTTCGGCGGAAACTGCTTTCGATCCAACGGGGACAAAAGCATCTTCGTTCAAACTATATCTTGGTCCCAACAAATTCCGTACACTGCAAAAGATTGACGATATTGTAAATCCTGATAAAGACTTGAAGCTGGAACATCTCGTATATCTTGGTTGGCCTTTGTTCAGATACATAAACCGCTACTTTACAATTTATGTCTTTGACTGGCTCACGGATCTCGGTCTTTCTATGGGCATAGTGCTGTTGCTTATAACAATTTTGCTACGTATTATAGTATATGTGCCTACGCGCAAAAGCGTAATGAGCAGTGCGAAGATGCGTGTGCTTAAACCCAAAATAGACGAGATAAATGCTAAATATCCCGACCCTGCCGACAATATGAAGAAGCAACAGGAAATAATGCAGACATATAGTCAATATGGCGCAAGTCCTATGGGCGGTTGTCTGCCAATGCTTATTCAAATGCCTATCTGGATTGCAATGTTTAACTTTATCCCGAATGCAATAGAACTAAGGCAACAAAGTTTCCTTTGGGTTGATGACCTTTCTACCTACGACCCGATAATACAATTCTCACATCCTATTTGGCTTATAGGCGACCATATTAGTGCGTTCTGCATCTTGTTCTGTATAACAAATGTTGTGTACAGCGTAATGAGCATGAGAATGCAAAAAGACATGATGAGCGGACAGCAGGAAAAGTCAAATGAAGATTATGAGATGGATGATGTACTTAATGCCGGTATTCTTCTTCTTTGTTTTCAACGATTACTCGGCAGGTCTTAACTACTATTACTTCATATCTTTGCTTTTCAGCGCACTTACAATGTGGTATCTGCGTCGTACAATTGACGAGAAGAAACTTCTTGAACGCCTTGAGAAGAATTACCAGGCAAACAAAGACAAACCTAAAAAGATGAGCGGACTTGCCGCACGTCTTGAGGCTTTGCAAAAGCAACAGGAAGAAATGATGAAACTTCAGCAGGAACGTCAAAAAACACAGAAAGTAACATGAAACACTTTAGAATCTATCCGTATTAATTATGTGTGCGATGTGGATAATGTCAAACAATACAAAAGCGGCAGGAAATGATGATCGTCTTACGCCGGAAAGACTTTGGTCTATGGGAAGAATCGGAAGCGTCGTTTCTTCTCCCGATGGAAAAAGTGTGGTTTATACACTTACAAAATACGACATCAAAGAAAACAAGGGACATACCTCTATTTATATAAAGGACACAAAGACCGGCAACGAAAAAAACCTTACCACGAGAAAAGATAGCGAAAGCGAACCGGCTTTTTATCGAAAGTGGCAAAAAAAATAGCCTATCTTGCTGCTTCAAATGGTGTAAACCAGCTGTGGACCATGAATCTTGACGGGAGTGACAAACAATGTATTTCCAATGAGAAGGAAGATATTGAAGGTTTTCTCTTTTCTCCCGATTGCAAACATGTGATTATTATACACCAAGTGCCTACCGAAACCTCCATTGCCAAAAATGATGAAGATTTACCCAAAGCTTCGGGAATGCTTATCAACGATTTGATGTATAAACATTGGGATAGCTACGTGCGTTCCATTCCTCATCCATTCCTTGCGGAATATAGCAATGGCAAAGTCGCAAATGCCAAAGACATTTTGGAAGGACAACCATTTGAATGTCCCATGATGCCTTTCGGAGGTATGGAAGAATTTGCATGGAGTCCCGATTCCAAGAAACTTGCATACGTTCTCCGACAGAAAAAAGGCAGAGATTACGCTGTAAGCACCGATAGCGACATATTCCTTTATGACATAAACGATGGCTCTTCTCTTAATTTGTGCAAACCTATCACGAGAGACATTAAACAACCCGTAAAGATTGACTATACCCGCTCATTAAAAGACCAGCGCATATACGAAGGAGAAGATTGCAACTTGGGATATGACGACAGCCCCAAATTTTCGCCCGACGGTAAGTATATTGCGTGGACAAGCATGAAGCATGACGGATACGAAAGCGACCGCACCCGTTTGTGCGTGTACGAATTTTCCACACGCAACAAAACATACGTTACAGAAAGCTTCGATAGCGGCGTTGACAACTTCTTATGGAAAGAAAACTCCAAAGAATTGTTGTTTGCAGGAGTATGGCACGGGCGCACAAATATCTACGCAACAAACTTGAAAGGCAAAGTTCGCCAACTAACAGACGATGTGTGCGACTACAGTCTTGCCGGATACATTGCGTCAAACGGCAATCTTCTTGTAAAACGCCACAGCCTTAGCGAAGCCGACGACATATACTTCGTAAACACAAAAGAGCGGCAAGACAGAGCGCGTTACTAATGTAAACAAAGACACTTACGAAAAGACAACATTCGGAAAGGTTGAAGAACGTTGGGTTAACACCGTTGACGACAAAAAAGAATTGTGCTGGGTTGTCTATCCTCCTCATTTCGATGCCAACAAAAAATATCCGGTATTGCTTTTCTGCGAAGGCGGTCCGCAGTCTCCCGTGAGTCAATTCTGGAGTTACAGGTGGAATTTCCAAATAATGGCTGCCAACGACTATATCATCATAGCTCCTAACCGCCGTGGGCTTCCCGGCTTCGGCACAGAATGGCTCGAAGAAATCTCCGGCGACTACACAGGGACTGTGCATGCAGGATTATCTTTCAGCCATTGACGATATTGCAAAAGAAAATTATGTTGACAAGAACCGTCTCGGCTGCGTCGGGGCAAGTTTCGGCGGATACAGTGTATATTGGCTTGCAGGACATCACGACAAACGTTTCAAATGTTTCATTGCACACGACGGCATTTTCAATACCCAACAGCAATATGTTGAAACAGAAGAAATGTGGTTTGCCAACTGGGACATGGGCTCTGCGCCATGGGTAAAACCGGACGGTAAACTTCAAAAAAGTATTCTCCGACTCTCCTCATCTTTCAGTTGACAAATGGGACACTCCGATACTTTGCATACACGGTCAGCGCGATTTCCGTATAGAATACACCCAGGCCAATCGGCATTCAATGTAGCACGTTTGCGCGGCATCCCCGCACAATTGCTTTTGTTCCCCGACGAAAACCATTGGGTTCTTAAACCGCAAAACGGCATAATGTGGCAGCGCACATTTTTCCGTTGGCTTGACAAATGGCTAAAGAAATAAAAAGAAAAAACAAAAGATATGACAGCAATAGCTAAAAAGCTAAACGACTCGGCTGCAGCCAGATGGTCTGCACTGTTCATCGTTGCTTTCACCATGATGGCTGCTTATTACGTAAATGATGTAATGGCGCCGCTAAAAGGAATGCTCGAAGGTCAACTTCATTGGACGAGCGGAGAATTCGGAATGTTCACAGGAGCTTATAGCTTCCTGAACGTGTTCTTGCTTATGCTCATATGGGGCGGACTTATACTTGACAAATTCGGCATACGCTTCACAGGAACCCTTGCCACGGTTCTAATGGTTGGCGGCACGGCAGTAGAATATCTTGCCATAACCACATACGGCGGAACAAGTGCCATGTTCCTGGGTTACAAACTCGATGTTTTCATGGCTTCTGCCGGATATTCCGTTTTTGGTGTCGGTGCAGAAGTAGCAGGAATCACCGTAAGCAAAATCATAGCGAAATGGTTCAAGGACAAAGAGCTTGCATTGGCAATGGGCGTGCAAGTGGCATTGGCAAGAATAGGTTCGCAGGTAGCTTACGCAATTGCCATTCCCGTGGCACGAAGCTATAACCTCGACACTCCCCTTTTAATAGGAGCCGTACTTCTTCTTGGAGGTATGATTTCGTTCATAGCTTTCAGTTTCATGGACAGAAAACTTGACCGACAGGTTAAGATTTCCGTAGAAAGCAGCGCAGACGAAAAGTTCTCTTTCAAAGACGTTGTGGCAGTTGTTAAAAATCCGGGATTCTGGCTCATTGCCCTACTCTGCGTGCTCTTCTACTCATGCGTGTTCCCATTCCAGAAGTTTGCCACCGAACTCATGATAACCAAATACGGAGTAAACGAAGAAATAGCAGGAACATTTGCCGGACTGCCCGCGCTCGGCGCACTCATATTAACTCCTGTGTTTGGCGGAATGATTGATCGCAAAGGCAAAGCAGCAAGCATAATGATGCTCGGCTCTCTCATGCTTATCTGCGTCCACTTCATCTATGCCGTGCCCTTCATTCATGCGGCATGGGTGGCTATCGCGCTCATGATAATCCTCGGCATAGCATTTTCGCTCGTTCCCTCAGCCATGTGGCCCAGTGTTGCAAAAATTTTCCCGGTAAAACAACTCGGAACAGCGTATGCTCTCATATTCTTCATTCAGAACATAGGCTTGTGGGGCGTTCCGGCACTCATAGGATATATTCTTGAAGAATACTGCATCGTTGGCACAACAACCGAAAACGGCGTAACAACAAACTTGTACAATTACACCCTGCCCATGTGCGTATTCACAAGCATAGCAGTCCTTTCGCTTGTCATAGCTTTCTGTTTGAAAGCAGCCGACAAAAAGTATGGTTACAAGCTTGAAGAACCTAATTTGAAAAAGTAAATTAATCATTCACTGCACATAAAGAAAATCCCCGTTACATATTTGTATCGGGGATTTTTGTTATACACAAATGAATAAACACAAGCGAATATTCATTCACCATGACAGACCGAAAAAGTACCATTTGCCCATTATTTTAATGTAATATGGGAAATCAAAAAAAACACAAGCCATATGTTTCAAAACATAAGGCATATATTTCAAAATACAAGCCATATATTTTAAAATATGTGGCTTGTATTTTTTGCGTTTCTAAATCCCTAATTTTCAGATACCTGTTTTTCGGCTTTTCCACGCTTTTTACTTTATGCAAATCTCTTTCTGCTTTGTGAATAACCGAATATTTATTTACCGAAACTGCATAAATTTCAAAACAATTACAGCAAACTCTCGCGTTCGTTTATTCCCGCGTCCGTTGTGGTGTAGTTACCCAAACTGCCTTCCCTTGCCTGAACACAGATATACGTCATGGGCACGTCCGAAGTGCATTTAAGATTGCGGTCGCAGTTTGTTGACACGCGAACCACGGAACCTTCTGCAATATCAAACACATCATCGTTTACTTGAAACCTACCGCTGCCGGAAAGAATTATGTAATGCTCCTCATTCTCCCTGTGACTATGGAAAAAAGGAACCGAACACTCCTTTTGGCAATGTACCGAAAGAAATTTCACAAGAGGAAGAGCACAAAGCTTCTTTCATAAAAAGCTTACCTTCAAAGTCATGCAAACTGCCAACCGAGGCATGAGCGAACTTGTCGCTCGAATTAAGAATCTTTACTTCGTTCATAATGCTTAAATTTTATGAGATACAAGCCTCCACATCCGTCATCAATAAACAAACTATCATTACAATTTGTCATTGACGAAACATTGTGTTAACTTTGCATCCGTAAGTAACTATTAATTTGATAGTGCAAAAATAAAACATTGCATCATAATTTACAAGAGGTTACAAAAAAAGTCATATACTTACTATCTAGTTAGTAAAATTGAAAATGAGCACCATAATAGCACAAGAAAATCTGAAAAAATTTTCAGACATTGAAGCCTGTCCGATACGAAACATCGTGTCGCGATTCTCTGGAAAATGGTCAATGCTTATTCTTTGCATTCTTGCAGAGAACCAAGCCATCCGCTTCAACACCATAGGCAAAACAATTCCCGACATATCGCCGAAAATGTTGACAGAAACATTGAAAAACCTGGAAACAGACGGATTGGTAAAAAGAAAAGTTTATGCAGAAGTCCCGCCGAGAGTGGAATACTCACTTACAGACCTCGGCACAAGTCTCATGCCCCATCTCGGAAGCCTCATACGCTGGGCTCTTGAAAACTTCCAAACCATTTCCCAAAACCGAAAATCCAAATCACGCAAATAACCCGCGAAACTACATAGTTCTCACCCAGCAAAAAGTTACTGATAACCACTTTTGGCGACTAAATAGCCTTATTCATTTCATATCTGCGTGTTTCGCAATTATTTGATTAAACTTTTTTGCGACAACTACTTTCAAACAGTTTTGTTTGTTTTCCTTTGAGACAGAAATAAACTTTACGCAAAACTTTGTGATTAATATACGAACATCACTTGAGTAAACTAATTAAAGACGCGTAAAGTACAATCAAAAGAATAGACATATAAAAACAACTTAGGCTGAAGTCCCTGATTATTCAGAGAACTACAGCCTAAGTTGTTATATGGAATATTTACTTTATTCCTCAACGGCAGCCTGCGCCGCTGTTAAAGAAGGGTGAATATCAGTGATTTACGAGCTTTGTGTAAAATAAAGCACCTTCTTTTCAGACACATTCTGCATATTATTGCACGGCGGCTATATGTAACCGATGTGCTCTTTCAGATTTTTCTGTATCTTACTTCATATGATTTTTATTTTTTAAATGAACATTGATTGCACCGATGTGGCACATATTGAGTAATTGTTTTTTATTATGACATTCTACACATGACCCTATTTTTGGATTTTGTAGAAATGAGCATTTCTTGTCTGTTTACCATGCACGTTCTGCATGTTCTGTGTGCAAAAATTAACGAATTTTTCAGAGAAGACGCACGGCTTTCAAATATTATTCTTCATTCAATAGCAAAAAATATCGTATTAGATTTCTCAGTGTCCATACAAAACGTTTTCACCTCACAAAAGCCATTTCTGTAAAAAGAAAAAAGAAATAGGCTATTCATTGGTTTAGGTTTAAGTTTAATTTGTCTTATATATATATAAGGTAGTAAACTTGAACTGCTCCAGAAACGAGTTTGATTTTATAAGATTGAAGAGGCATGTATATATACATGGGTAAACTAAACCTTAAACTTGGTTGTTTAGTTTACCCATGCTTCAGCTGTTCGACTTTTCTTTTTACCGAGAGTCATTACATAAAGATTTGCCTGTCGTTATACTTCGATATTTTTACAAGGATCGAAAGACTCATGTTCTCCATGAAAGACATAACCCAACTGATTTGATATGCACATGGTATTGCCTATCCTCACATCCACATTATAGTGAGAATGACCATATATCCAGAAGTCGATACCGCTATCCTTGATATAATCTTCCAATTCTACAGTGAAGGCTCCGTTAGCCTGACTATCGGCAAACTTGGGACATTGCATTTGGAAAGACGGTACATGATGGTGACAACTATCTTTTTCCTGGCGTTGCTGGATGAAACGGCTTCTTTCAAAAACGCAAGGCACCTTGCGTGCTCACGGTTGAAGTCTGCAAACGTGAGAAGCTCTTCATTGAAGAAGATGCGTCGGAAGTCGCTTATGACTTGTTCCGTATAGTATGCCTCCTTCAAGGGAATCTTAGACCACAAAGTTGTTACGATGAAGTCGATGTCTTCTACGTGTACAACAGCATTATAATAACTGTGAACGTTGGGACGTATTTCAAGACAAAAGCCATGGTTAAGCTTGGCAATGTCATAGTATTTGTATAACTCATGATTGCCCATGCAAACTATCACCTGCTGATAGTTCTCTGAAGCCCAATCCCAGAATGGATGCTTAGAATAGTTCTCGTCCCCCAGGTAGCCGATGTCTCCTGCAAGAACGAGAATATCCCCTGTTACTTGCAAGGGATTCTCCTTCAGGTATCTCCAGTTGTCGGCAAACTCTAGATGGAGGTCTGACGCATATTGTATTTTGATAACTGTTCTGTTATAAATAATTCATCTAATTGTTCCAATAAAGCCTCGATGAATGATGAATTCTGATCAAGAGCCTTTGCAAGAGGCTCTGAAAGCGTGTTCCAATCATTTCTTATTGAGGTTACAAAATCTCTTATGCAAGCAACAATCGATTCGGGAGCGATAATCTCGTTGTCTTCCATGATGACCACATTCTTCAACACATCAGACCGATGCTTCTTGATGTCTTTAATATTGACATGCTTTCCGTTAGCTTTGTCTTGCAAAAGATTGAGGTAAGCACGTGCCTTTAGAGCTATGAGCGCAGCAGAGTCTGCATGACGAAGCCCATTGGTCAGCTTGCTATGCTGGATGGTGAAGTGATAGAAATCATCATCCATGATGATTGCACTTAGACTTGATGTTTCCTCGTCAACGGGGAGAGGCTCAACAATCAGTCCTTTCGGCTCGCCAAGAATGTCAGGATGCCGTGAGAGCAGTTCTATCATTTCGGGATAGTCTGGTTTTCCGTTGACAAAACGATACAGTTCGTACTTTGGAGTTTCGCCTTCTTCCTGCTTGCGTTTCTCTGGACGATAACCACCTTCTCGTATAAATTGCCAGAAATGCTCTGCAAAGTCGGCTGTCATCTTCTCTACAACAACTATCATGTCAATGTCGTGGGTGGCACGCGGACGTACTGTCGTTCCAGTCATGGTGATGTCGCAAGCAGTTCCACCAATGATGACATAGTTATCTGAATAGGCTTCAAAAAGCCTCACGAAATTTCTCTAATCCTTCCATTCTATTTCATTAATTAAACGTTCAACTTCGCCTTCCACTCGTGGGTCTTCATCCTCACGCAGAGAAACGGCCAAAGATAATCTGTCAACCCATTCGGCTTTTTTGTACCAATAGCGGTGACAGGTGGGTATTTCCATGCTTCAATGATGATGTTGCCATCAAATTCGTTGGGGCGCACTAAGACCCCCGATGATTTGAATTCCCGTAGTTGTTTGACTGGCACCATGATTATTCTTTCTGGATCGGGGTTCAGCCACGTGTAATGTGCAAGAGCGTTAATGCCAGATACGGGGAAATTATCGTCTGAAAGCAAATCGTCAGAAAATGCGCTCTTCAACTGGATTAACGAGGAACGACTGGGCTTGCTTCCACAATTCCATTCCTTTCTTGTCAAAGTGGATGACCTTCCGCTTAGAGCCTCCAGAGACTTTTTTGGCAAAGCTCCAAATCTTCGAGGCAAGTAATACCAAGTGTAATGCTTGCGTAGGAGTACGGAATTTTGTTCTCAATATCACGTGCAGCCAATCCTTCGATACTCTCTATCTGAAGATGATAGAGCAGCAGGTATTGTGCGACAGGCGTTAAGACCTTAGCTTGTTTGGTTTTACGAATGCGCTCATTAGCCAGAAGCATAGGCAAATGGACGTATTTGTCAGATACAACGAAATACACGTCTTTGTCGATCAGTCTCTGCCGTTCATAGGCAGGACAAGTTGGCAACAAGAATACGGTAGGAAGCTGGAATAACGAAGTAAGGTTGTTTGCAGTAACAGACAAGCCACGTGGGGTAGCTACTTTATCTTTAGGTTCCGCGAATAGCAATGGCATACCATGAAACTCCCCATCGTAGAACTTGTACGACAACATTTCTCCGATGGTAACACCTTTCATCTGCGCCTTGCTTCGTTCTTGCAGCTGTATAGGTCTTCCTAATATGGCGATCTCTTTCATTTTAACTATTCTGCACTATTTTAATACACCATTAAAACGATGCAAAAATATTAAAATAATCTGAGATAACCAAAGATTTTCAGACAATTTATATAAGATATGCGTCATCCACCATATAATCATAACGAACTTCTCCCATACACTTACATTCCATCGAAGAGATTTAGTAAACATGCTTCATAATGTCAGTGTGACATCAACCTTATTACCACCATTTCGAAACTTTATAGTATGATTATTGAAATATTATCATACTTCTATTATAATCTGTGTTAAGACTGAATTGGTTTTTCGTGTGTTTTTTCGTCAATCATATAAAAGTCTGTTCCTTTGCAATGCTTTTTGGGAGTTCTCCTGCCTTTTGAGAGTATTTCCGAGTATGATAACAAACAAAGGATAACAATTAAATATCAGATTGAAAAAATGTCAGGATTTGTATTTTTTGCACTCGTCCTCACCTTTGTCTATGTGGTCTACTTTGCAGTAATGATCACATTAGACCTACATGGTAAGAAGGATGAAAAAAGAATTCGGAAGAAGAAACCTATGATGTCGGTGATATGACCAACGAGGAACAGCCTGTTGCAATCGAAGAGAGCAACGACAATCCTGACGAAGGTGATATGACCTTCACGGAACAAATCACAGACGATGGACTAAGGGTTGTTAACCCAACTGGGAATATAGCTCCCCACTCTTCTTTTACCGAAGAACCACCAATGACAGAACAGCCACCATCAACGACCAGCGAAGAACTCAATGAGAGGAATGATGAAATGATGGAACATATAGACCCTGCCCATCAATACAGTTTCTATTCAGATGAGTTCATGCAAAGTCTCAACGATAAGCACTACACCCGAAAAATAGAAAAAGAAGAATGCCAGAGATAAATTGTAAAAAGAATCATTTGTTTGCCATAACGCTAACATGTGCCATGCTTATCCTAAAAAATACAGTTTTTATTCTGTAAATCATTCTGTTATAGGATGAATAGGTTTGGATAATACATTCCTATATCTTTGCTAATGGCACTAAAGCCAATAGGAAGAATATGAATATAGCACAGTTAAAATTAAGCCAGAAGAAGTTACTGGACAACCTCGTTTCCCGTGGTTATGACATTCAGTACATCAAAGGAGTAAAATTTGTTTTAAGACTTCTTTTTGAACATGAAGGATGTTTTCATTCGTATGAACAGTTTGCAGAAAAGTTTATCCGTACAAGGGGATATACAAAAGCGACATTGGATCTTAGGATGATGCATTTACGTACTATCCAAGCATATGATGAATTTGGGCACTACCCGGACAAGAAGTCCTTTGTTCCGTTATGCTATCCTTCCAGGTATAATATGCTTAACCCCAGTTTTCGGAAAGTTATAGACATTTATCGGAAGCGTGCCGCAGAACATAAAAAGAAGTCCACAGTAAAAATGGAAACCGATGCCGTTACAATGTTCCTTTTTGAGATGCAAAAGTTCCACGTCTCTTCATTGGATGAAATCAAAGAAGAACATGTTTTGTCCTTTTTTCCTTAAAAGAAGAACAGCAAAAGCGTTCAAGGACATATTGCGGTCACATAGCGTCAGCCCTTAAAGAGTTGGGGGATTTATACGACATGAAAAAAGTATTAGGTTATTTCCCTGATTTGAAATATGAAAGGAAAAACTTCAACTATCTTAAGGATGATGAAATCAATATGATAAAAAATGCTTTGTCAGACTCTAACAATATTTTGACTTTCAGGGAAAAAAAAGCTATAGTTTCATTGGCTTTATATACTGGCATAAGAGGATGTGACATTGCCAACTTGAAATTGACAGACATAGATTGGAAGAAGGAACGAGTCAGCTTCGTCCAGGAAAAGACTGGTAATCCGATAGTGTTGCCCCTTCTTCCTCATGTTGGAAACTCATTGTTTGATTACATACGTAATGAACGGGACAATGAGGCCGGATCCGTGTATCTGTTTCCCAACAAGAAGAATGCGACAGAAAGGTTGGAGAACAAAAAAAGTATCGGCACCATTGTCAATACAGTCTTTGAGAAACTAAACCTTAGAAAAGGTGAATCCGGGCGTGGAGTCAGCGTATTTCGGCACAACCTCGCCTCTAAATTACTTGGTAAAGGTACCGAGATTAGGGTCATCAGCCATATTTTAGGACATATCTGTTCTTCATCTATAGTCCCATATATAGATGCTGACATCCCTCATCTGAGAGAATGCGGAATCAATATTGAATGTTATCCAATAAGAAAGGAGTTGTTCGAATGAAAACAGATTCACATCTACCCCAATTTGCAGATTTGATGTCTGAATATGTCAATTTCATCTCCGGTATCGGAAAATGTGACTATATAACCCGCATATACCTGAACTCTTTCGCCAAGTACTGTATGAATCATGGCGGAGTGCTGTCGGATGATATTATCTCCGGATGGGCATCAAGGACAGATAAGGAAAGCTATTATACAAACCGTAACCGATGCATTATTTTGAGGCGCTTCATCCGTTATATCCGGTCGAAATATGGGGCACCGTTCAAATTGCCATCATATCCTCCGGACATAAAATACACACCTAAGCCAAAGCGTACTCTTGTTTCAGAACAGCCATACTCTTATTCCGCAATATCCCATATAGTCAAGAAATATGAACTTTACAAAAGAGCTTCTGGGAAATTCAGTAGGCGGACAATGGACAAGATTCGCCGTTTCAATGACTTCTGCGCCCATAATTATCCGTCAGCCGAAGCTCTTACAGAAGAAATTGTCCTTGATTATTGCAAGAAGAAAAAAACGGAATCCGCAAAGTCATGCAATAACAGAATTGTAGGTGTCAGAGGATTTCTGAAATATGCGAATAGCCGTGGTTTCGTAAATATTCCTCTTCCATCCACCATTCCAAGAGTCAATGTCACATCATTCGAACCACATCCGTTTACTCCAGAAGAGCTTGCAAGATTCTTTAATGAAGCGGACAATCTCGAACCTCCAATAAATTGCCGTGACATGAGGGCTGCGCTTATGAAAGTGGAAGTTCCGGTCTTTTTCCGACTTTTGTACAGTACAGGGATGCGTACAACAGAAGCCCGTCTGCTCAGAGTAGAAGACGTAGACTTGCAATCCGGTGTTATAAATATAAGATACACAAAGAGCATAGATGAACATCGGGTTGCCTTGCACGAATCCATGGGTCGCTATTGCAGATGTATAATGTCAAAATGGAAAATCTCATGCCCGGAAGAAAGATATTCTTTCCTAACGAGTACGACAAACCATATTCCGGAGAATGGGTAACGGCAAGTTTTAAGAAAGTATGGAAGAAAGTCAGTACGGCACACGCAAGAGCATATGATTTTCGCAGTCACTATGCGGTCGTGAACATAAACGGTTGGGATCACTGCGGCATTGAATGGATGGACAAACTCTTATATCTCAGCCGTTCCATGGGACACCGTTACATTCAAAACACATTATATTATTACAGGCTTGTACCGCTGTTTGCACACCAGTTGGAAAATCTGACAGGAGGTGGGTATGAAGAACTTTTACCTGATTTAAACGACTATTTTGAATATGAAGACTAAAGCAGAACATTCAATTATCGCCGATGCCATCCATGAGTGGCATACGGTTTATCTTCCGTGTATAAGGAATCTGAGCCATAACGCTTTAAAATCATACGGAGAGGGAATGGGAATCTATATAGACTTCCTTGAATCCTCAAAAGGAGTCACATCAAATACCCTTTGTGGGGAATGCTTCCGTAAGGACTGGATTGAAGAATGGATTGCGTGGCTGAAAGAAGTAAGAAAATGCAGCCCGCAAACATGCAATCATCGTCTCTCCATATTGAAAAATTTCCTCCGTTTCCTTGCGCACAAGAAAATCCAATTCATAAAATATGATTGTGATGCCGCTGAAATAAAAGAATGCAGCAACCTAAAAAACAAGTGGAAGTAATCACAAAAGATACAATCAAACGGATTTTTGCAAGCATCAATACACGTACATTGATAGGTAAGAGGGATTTTGCCTTGTTCAATCTTCTATATAGTACCGGAACAAGAATAGATGAAATATTATCATTGAGGCTGTCGGCACTGCACCTGGATGAAACGAAAGGTTACATTCTTGTTTTGGGTAAAGGGAATAAACAACGTACCATTTATTTGTTGAACAGCATGGTAAAATACTGAAACATTATGTGAAGTTGTTCCATCCGGCCAATCCGTTACCTTCTGATTTTGTATTTTTCCCCATATATGGCCATGCAAACAAAAAAATCACTTCAGAAGCGATTAGCAAGCGGTTGAAAATGTATGTTAGAATTGCGTCTCAGGGGCTACTTGAAATTCCTGCGGATTTTCATTGCCATAGTTTTCGGCATGCACGGGCTACCCATTGGTTGGAAGACGGTGTAAACTTGGCGCAGATACAAAAACTATTGGGGCATGAGAGCATCGAAACGACAATGAAATACGTAGGAGTTTCATCAGAACAAATGGTACAAGCTTTATGCTCTATGGAAGACAATCTGACTTTAGGCGTTGAAAAGAAATATAAGAAAATCAGAAATAAAGATTCATTAGCAACAGTTCTTGGATTGAGATAATACTTAGTAATAAATGAGTGACTGTTCTTGAATAATGGAACAATCACTCTTTATTATCTGCTACTAAAATATAACAATTTACTGATATTCAATACAATAAAAAGTCAAGTTGGGATAATATTTTGGTTTGGATAACTACTCCTTGCTGCATTATCATATAATATCGGGCCATACAAGGTGACCGGATATAAAGGCAAATACCCGAAAAGTTCTGTCTTAAAAGAAACTTGAAGTTGGCAACCGGAACATCAGAAACGATTATGTGAAGCATTGCCGTTGGCGAGGGAAACGCATCCCATCAATAGAGCGAAGGCGTTATGCAGAACTCATGTTATTATTCACTCCATGACAGCAAACGAACCGATCAGAGCCATATCAAATGGTATCACATTTCCATCCACTGGCAGATACTATGATGGTATCAACCAGTGGGTAGCACATAAACTGAAAGATGGAGACAATGAAGCAATAGATTATGCAGCACGTCAGATTGCCAAGTTGCTCCCTCTTGATGCTGTCCTCGTACCCATCCCAGGACATCATGGAAGAGCTATACAGACCTTGCAATTAGCAAAGCAATCTCCTCATATACTCGTCTCCCTTTCGTTGATGCCTTACGATGCAGTGAGCGTGAATCACAATACGAAGCCAAGAAAAGAGGTCGCACACTCTCCGCTGAACACATGGGATTTTACAAACAAAAGAACTTGCCAACAAATCGAACCCCATATATCATAGACAATGTCGTAGATACTGGAACTACAGCCAAAGCTGCTATAAAAGCCCTTGGAGGTGGTATCGTAATCTCTTTTGCCATGAGCGATTATCTTCTGCAAAGAGAAGAGTCAAGGGAATTGAAACGATAACCGCAAACCATATTTTTTGATTATATGCCTAGACCCAAAAAAAAAACAAATAAAAGCCAATCGTAACTGAAACAATCTACCATTGCAAGGATTGTGCTAACAGTTACGATTGTCATAGTAAGGCTTTAGACGGTCACCTCATTCTGTGTCGTTTTCCATACAAGCAGGAAGGTGGTCGCTATTGTATATTCCTTAATGACCCACAATGTGAGAACTTTATAAAGCGATTTTAAAATAATAACAAATGTGCTATGAATACTGATGACCGATAAATATATTCATCAGTTTATCCGACAGCGATTGTGAGACACGCTCATCTGGCTGACGCTTGCCTTTCAGTAGCTCTCTTGGCAGTTTCAGTTCGTTGTTTTCTATATCAATGGGACCAACTACATTCGATAAGACATATACTGTGCAGTCATCTACCTGATAGAGTTCGTTAACGTCTTCAAGGAATGGAATGGATTGCTCACCAATGGCGATTGTTTGCATAAGATACATGAAATATCGCTCTCCGTCATGATACAAAAATACGACCTTGTCACCTTTGCTTGGCAAGTCAAGTTCCCAAGGAGGGAAACCACCCCAACAGAAATAAGTATATCCTTTCTGCCACAGTTGTTCGGACAGATGTCGCCATTTGTCTTCTTCTGTGATTACTACCATACGCAGCCGATTATCCTTCATTTCTGGTTCGTCATGGCCACTTTCTTATTCTTGATATATATAGAAATGTGAATACGGTCGCTGTATGGAACATGTTCTTTTAGTTCACATATTTCCGTCTCAAACATATCCTGCCATCCCATATCGAGCATCACGGCCAACGCCTCATTACACTTTTTTGGGGATATATCCTAAAATGAAGTCAAAATCAAAATCGTCAGGGTCTCCGTCATAGTCGCCTACAAGAGCGACAGCAACAGCATTCTTTGTCGTAGGCATTGTCCTTTTGGCGAACAAGAGCAAGTTTTGTTCCTACTTGAAGTTCATTCCAGATGTCATCAATGTCGTAAAAGGAAATGCCAGCTATACTACATTCCATAAAGAGCTTCTTGTCTTCACTATGGGCTGCTATAGATATATCTCCTTCAAGCGGTTAGTCAGGAACCTGTCCTTCCTCGACAACCGCAATGTCTCCTTGTAAAGGCATAAGTATACCTTCCGTTCTTTCATATTCTTCACCTGGCATAGGAACAGAATTATTATCTTGATTTAGATAATTCCTAACCAAGTCGTTCAACTTGGCATCCTCTGATATATCAGTGATGCCTTTCACCTCAAACTTTCTTGTAGCTCAGCCAATTCTGCGTCGCATTTTGGTACATGTACCTCTACACTCACCCTCGTGAATGCATTCCGTTGGAGAATATTCCACTCCATACTTGTCTGCAACATAAGTGCGGATAGCTTTCAGTATCTCGCATTTTTCCTTACCTCTTCTCATATTGAACTCTTGTGTTACTATTATTTGGATTTTCTTTCTCTTTGTAGGTGATTTGGACAATATTTTCAAATCCCATTTTCTTCAATACACCAATGCTGCTATCAACGTCTGCCTTCGTGTTGAAATTAGGAATAAGAGGAACTTTGATAGTTATTCTATCCAAATGTACAAACTTTTTTTTTTTAAGTTTTGTAGTTGCTCCGTTATGTTTGACTGCACTTTCGTATAATTCTCATATATAGAATTATTCATATCCTTAACATCTACTATCCATGCATCAATATATGCAGACAATGACTCTATGGTTTCATAGGAACATCGAAGAGATGTCTCTATTGTCAGTTTCCAGTTCTTTGGGCATAGTTTGGCAAACTCAATGATAAAGTCTGCATTCATCGTTGGTTCACCACCGCCGAAGCATATACCTCCACCTGTGGCTTGAAAGTAGATATTATCTATCTCAACGATTTTATACAACTCCTTAGGTGAGAGCATTTCAATGCCTCTTCGCAATGATTTGCCATCGCTTTCATATAGGGGTGCATGACATCTGTCATTCAAGCAGTATTCACATTTCAATGGACATCCCATGAAGGCAACGAGTGTGGTAATCCCTTTACCGTCTATACCCATACGATGCCGGCTGATGCCGAATATAGGTCTTTGTATATTACATGTGTCCATATTTTCTTAAATAAATACTTCGCCAGATTTTACTCTTCTTATCAGTTCAGTTGCGTCAAACTCTGCATTGCGCCATCTGTGAGACACGTTTCGCTCATATTTGTTATCAAAGTCGCTTATGACATTTTGTATATCGTCTGGCAGTATATCCATGCCAAATTCATACAGAGTATATTGCATTTTGTTATAATAAGCTCCAGCTATGGCTCCAGTTATGGCTCCCATTGTATCTGCATCACCACCTAACGAGATACACAGGCGCAGGGCATCTTCATAATCCTTACTATCGAGGAAGGAAATGATGGATTCTTGTACAGTGCCTTGGCAACTGCCATCAAATCCGTATGTAGGACGTATGTCGTCGCAATTTCTGTCGAGGTCATAGCCGAATGTCTCGCTGACGAAGCTACGTATTTCATCCTTAGTATTTCCAGTCCTTGCCATAAAAATAGCTGCGGCTGTTGCTTGTGCTCCCTTGATGCCTTCAGGATGGTTGTGTGTCACTTCGGCACATTTCTTGGCCATCTTCATTGTCTGTTCAAGTGTATCAAAGGCAAAACCTATTGCCGATACACGCATGGCAGATCCGTTACCCCATGAGTTGTAAGGCTTGGGCATGTCTGTGCACAACCATTGTGAGAACATATTACCGTAAGCTCCCATAGGATGAGGATATTTGCGCCCCCATTTCTGCATACAAGCTACAAGTCCCTTCTTGGTATGCAACTTGTCGTTCAGAATCCAGTCTGCCACAGCAATGGTCATAATGGTGTCGTCGGTGAAGTCCATACTCTTATCTGTAAGGGCTACATCGGTTGATTTATGAGGATTAAACTCATAGATGCTTCCAGCTATGTCACCAACACAGCCCCCATGAGCATAGGACAGTACAAATTGTCAGACTTTTTCTGAGCAGTATTGTTTTTCTTGTCACATTGGTATATTCTATGGCTTCATACCAACTGCGAAACGTGTCAGGAGTCTCGCACCATCCCCAATGACAGAAACGATTATAAAGAATAGCCTTCATTGAGATTGGCACTCCATCATCGGTACAGAAATCGCCAAGTCCTTCCCTTATGTAAAAAAGGGTTTCGTTCAAGAGATAATCATCATCATCAAAATGAAATCTCACCCAACATCCTTCGTATTGATGACCGATATGGGCTCCGCAATCCTCAGGAACATTCTTTCCATAATAGAAACAATGTTTCAGATATGGAGCTACTATTATGTCATAGAACTCCTTTGGCAGATATATGTTACAGACGGTTGCAGCATTCTTGAATAGTGGCGCTATCTCTTCATCCTTAAAACCTGCTATGCCACAGCCTATACGTGTGACGAGGAACTTCTTCTCATAATGTTCCTTGGCATATTCTATAAATTGGTCAACGTATGGTTTTATTGTTTCCACGCCTCCCTGCATGGTTGGTATGGCATATGTCTGACCAGTCAGACCCACACCGACACCCCATTGGGCTCCAAACTTCATGTGAGCCGCTTTAGCGGCACCACCAAGATGTTTACCTTCGAGGTTACTACCAAAGACGAAAATCTCATCCTTTTCGAGGAAATCTATTTTGCTCGAAGCTATATTTGGATTTACTGTTCTATTCTTGCTCATAGTCTTAATGTTTTAGGATATTGACAAGTTTATCATATCCATTATTTTTTTTTGATATTTCCTGGTGTAATGGCTTGTGACATTCCTTTGTGTCCTTTGGTTATGATACGACCTTCGGATTCAAGTTTCATCCATAGTTCTTCTCCAAAAGTTTCTTTCCAAAGCGTTTCTGAACGTAGAACAAGGAAAGTCTTGTTTGTTTCTACTGCAAGATATTTTACCAAAAGGTTGGTGAATATCGTTGATGGCAGATGTTTTATGCCAACAGAATACTTGAACTTTTTGGAATGATAACCTATCAACTGCAGGAATGCAATGTCTTCAAAGATTGATGCCCAATTTCTTCAGACGGCTTCCCGTAGGCATCCATGGCAAGTTTAGAAAAAGATCTTTGCCAATAGAAATCTCCTTGCTTTCTCGAACATTCATGTTCATCATATATACCACAACCATGTAAACTAAGTGCATTTCTCATAAGACAAAGCAGCTGACTCTTTTCTGTATCTGACATGCCTATACACTTGTTTTTATTTGCATTTTCAACGTAACCTGGATTAAGGGTTAGTATCACTATTTTTGCTCTGAGCAAGTTACCGGAAAAGGGCATTGGTGGAACACCTACAACAAACCTATAATCCGACTCTGTCTTTTTATTAAAAGCATGGATAAAGGTAGCATCGCCGGGATAGATGAGTTCATCCTCATCTTTATCCGACCAAATAGGGCATTTATACATTCTGTCAGTAAGCAAGTTCCAGCCATTCTTTAGCTTGATACCACTTTCACTCACCTCTATGTTGCGAAGAGTTTCCATAGATGTAGAAATATACTTGACAAAATCTCGTGTCGCATTAACTCCTGTATAACGAGAAGCAATTTCATTTTAGTCATAATGTACTCCATCAAAATGACATTCTACCTTACCACCAGTAGTTTCATGCTCCCAGTAACGATACAGGATTTCCTCTGTAAACAATTGGAACAAAGCAGCAAAGCTCATTTTATCATGGAGAACTTCATACGATATTGTCTCTTCATTATTTGTTCTCAGCAATATCCTCACCATCGTAGAGGACGATCTCGCCAACAGACCAGTTGCTAGAATCTACTTGATTTAGCTGAGTGTAATAATTCTCTATCAAGAGAGAAGTCTGTTTAATAACAAACGGATCAATAATTTCTTTCCGTTCGTTGATACCCTTGTCATTAACCATCCAAGAAGTTTTCACATAAGAAACTTGTTTTACTTGGGTAAAGCGGATGTATACTGGGTAAAGTCCGCTTTTGTTTCTAAATCTAACTGTAGCTTTTAAAATTGCCACACTTTTGAAATTAGTGAATGTCTATATTCTTTATAGTTCTCGATTTTACAGTACATTTTTTATTGTAAACCAGCCTCCAGAAAATTGTAAACTACTTGTAAACCGAAGGCATCATGGACTGCTTTTATTACGTGCAGAACGTGTTAAAAAAAATAAAGGTAAGCACCTGATTTCCAAGTGCTTGCCTCGTATTTCACTAATTTTCAGCATTCAAGGTTTATTCCTCAACGGCAGCCTGCGCAGCAGCAAGACGCGCTATGGGCACGCGGAACGGAGAACAGGAAACATAGTTCAAACCAGCCTTGTGGCAGAATTTAACCGATGAAGGTTCTCCACCGTGCTCACCACAAATACCACATTTAAGTTCGGGACGTACTGCGCGACCACGTTTTATTGCTATTTCAATGAGTTGTCCCACGCCGTTTTGGTCAAGAACCTGGAAAGGATCCACACTCAGAATCTTCTTTTCAAGATATACGGGCAAGAACGAAGCAATGTCATCACGCGAATACCCGAATGTCATCTGGGTAAGGTCATTTGTTCCGAATGAGAAATATTCTGCACGCGAAGCAATCTTGTCTGCAGTAAGAGCTGCACGCGGAATTTCAATCATTGTGCCAACCTTGAACGGAACTTCTACGCCTTCTTCCTCAAACAGTTTGGCAGCTGTTTCGCGAATTACCTTCTCTTGTGCTTCAAACTCATACAAAATACCAATAAGCGGAACCATTATTTCAGGATGCGGGTCATAACCCTCACGCTTCAGTTCTATGGCAGCACCAAAGAATGGCACGTGTTTGCATTTCAGTGATTTCGGGATAAGTATTTCCAAGACGGCAACCACGATGTCCGAGCATAGGATTGTGCTCTGAAAGACTGTCTATGCGCTGTCTGATAGTCTCTACGGTTACACCCATATCCTTTGCCATTTCTTCCTGACCCTTTGCATCATGGGGAACAAATTCGTGAAGAGGAGGATCGAGCAAACGAATGTTTACGGGATAGCCGTCCATAGCTTTGAATATGCCTTTGAAGTCCTCTTTCTGATAAGGAAGAAGTTTGCAGAGAGCTTTTTTCACGACCTTCTTTGGTATCAGAAAGAATCATTTCGCGCATTGCAACAATCTTCTTGTCATCAAAGAACATGTGTTCTGTGCGGCAAAGACCGATACCTACAGCACCAAACTTGCGTGCCACGGAAGCATCATGCGGAGTGTCTGCATTTGTTCTTACCACAAGACGTGTATATTTGTCGCAAAGCTGCATCAATTCGGCAAAAGCACCGGAGAATTCGGCAGCCTGTGTTGTAAGTTCGCCTTTGTAAACATCGCCAGTAGAACCATTAATAGAGATATAGTCTCCTTCGTGAAGAACATTGCCTTCAATGGTTACTGTACGCTTTTTATAGTCTATTACCAAAGCACCTGCACCCGATACACAGCATTTACCCATACCGCGAGCCACAACTGCAGCATGAGAAGTCATACCACCGCGTGCGGTAAGAATGCCTTCAGCTTCTGCCATACCCGCAAGGTCTTCGGGAGAAGTCTCAATACGAACCATAACTACCTTATGTCCGTCTTTATGCCATTTGGCAGCGTCATCGGCAAAGAATACAATCTGCCCGGTAGCTGCACCAGGAGAAGCAGGAAGACCACGTGTCAAAGCCTTTGCGCTTGCAAGAGCCTTTTTATCAAATACTGGATGAAGAAGTTCATCAAGTTTGTTGGGTTCACAGCGTTCGAGAGCGGTTTTCTCATCAATCTTACCCTCGTGAAGCAAATCCATTGCAATCTTTACCATAGCTGTACCGGTACGTTTACCGTTGCGCGTCTGCAAGAACCAAAGTTTGCCATCCTGAACTGTAAACTCCATATCCTGCATATCGCGATAGTGGTCTTCAAGTTTGTTTTGGATGGCATCAAGCTGCTTGTAAATTTCCGGCATTGCCTCTTCCATCGAAGGATATTTCTCTTTACGTTCCTCTTCACTCACGCCCTGCATCTCTGCCCACTTCTGCGAACCGGCTTTAGTAATCTGCTGCGGAGTTCTAATACCCGCAACAACATCTTCTCCCTGAGCGTTTACAAGCCATTCGCCGCTGAATACGTTTTCTCCCGTTGCGGCATCACGGCTAAAGCATACGCCGGTAGCAGAACTGTCCCCCATGTTTCCGAAGACCATAGCCATTACAGAAACTGCGGTACCCCACTCTGCGGGTATGCCTTCCATTTTGCGGTAAAGTATTGCGCGTTCGTTCATCCAGCTATCGAATACAGCGCAAATGGCTCCCCAGAGCTGTTCCATTGGATTGTCGGGGAAATCAACGCCGGTATTCTCTTTAATAGCCTTCTTAAATTCAGCAACAAGTTGCTTCAATTCGTCTGTTGTAAGTTCGTTGTCAAGATGAACACCGCGCTGCGCTTTCACTTTCTCAATGATTGCTTCAAACGGATCGATGTCCTCTTTGCTCTGCGGCTTCATGCCGAGAACAACATCGCCGTACATCTGAACAAAACGGCGATAAGCATCATAAGCAAAGCGAGGATTATTTGTTTTCTTGGCAAGACCTTCAGCCACTTCGTCATTCAAACCAAGATTAAGGATTGTGTCCATCATACCTGGCATAGAAGCTCTCGCACCCGAGCGAACGGAAACGAGAAGAGGGTTAACGGGGTCGCCAAAACGGCTGTCCATCAAATTTTCTATATGTTTTACGGCATTCTCAACATCGTCTTTCAGCAGATTTACAACTGCGTCCTTGCCAATGCGGTAATACTCGTTACACATGTCAGTAGTGATAGTGAATCCGGGAGGTACAGGGATTCCCAAAAGATTCATCTCGGCAACATTGGCACCTTTACCGCCAAGCAAATTACGCATGCTGGCGTTACCTTCGGCACTGCCGTTGCCAAACAAATAAACTCTTTTTTCTTCCATATTACGTTAAATATTACTTAAATTCTTGTTTCAATATTGTTACGCTTGCGCGGCATCTTTGTTTTTCTATTTTTCAGACGCTGCGCATAAACGATGTTTCCGAAGCGCACAATAAAAATCACGCACTCACGATGTTTCCTGTTTTACAGCCTTTTTTCAAACATTAACACCCGATTAACGGGATTGTTGCTTATGACAGTTTGCAAAATTAATATTAATTTGCGAAACTATCGGCATTTTGCCTCGAAAAACAGCACACCGAATCCATTTTTTGTTTAATAAAGCAAGAAACAAACAGGCAAAGCGAAACAACGCTATACGGGATTCTCATTAAACAATCTTACAGAAGCATCTTCTTAACCGCATTTTAGGGGGCAAAGAACACAAAAACGACAGTCAAGACTTTGAAGACAGTACACTCCGATTAAAAAACAGAAGGACAACTTCGATTTTCTGCGATATATTTTTTAATTTTGCAGTGCTTTAAGCAGATTTCTTTTCGGGCCAGACTGGATTTGACAGCGGGCAGAGGAAGTATGTAAGCATGCAGTGAGTCGTGAGTTCTCACTATAATCTGAGCTTTCAAGAACTTAAATGGCGAAAATAACAATTACGCTCTCGCTGCCTGATCGAAGTACAGTAAATCAGCTTTATCCGAAAACAAAGTTTTTCGGACGAGACATCACTCCGAAGCCGTTGTTCCGAGGCTCGCGGAAATAGTGGTGCACGCAAATCGGGAATAGCGTGAAAAGTGTTGCGTAGTTCATGCGAAATTTCTAATCCGCAACTAAGGTTTGCAACAATGTGAATGCGTGCCGCACGTTGCAGACACAAAAAATTCCCGGCAGGCTAAGCATGTAGAAAGCATGGTTTTTCCCCGTTTGGACGAGAGTTCGATTCTCTCCTGGTCCACTTTTTCCGGAAGCGATTCCGATTTGGTTTTTATAAAAAATATTCTATTGTATATATGAAAGAGATACAGTTAAAGTACGGTTGCAATCCCAACCAAAAACCCTCACGCATTTACATTGACAACGGCGAATTGCCGGTAGAAGTTCTCAACGGTCGCCCCGGATATATCAATTTTCTTGATGCCCTTAACGGTTGACAGCTTGTGAAAAGAGCTTAAAGCCGCCACCGGCATGCCTGCTGCCACATCGTTCAAGCATGTTTCGCCCGCAGGAGCTGCCATTGGTCTTCCATTAAGTGACACTCTAAAGAAAATATATTTCGTAGATGACGTGAAGATTCCTCTTTCACCCATAGCTTGTGCCTATGCACGCGCACGCGGAGCCGACAGAATGTCATCATACGGCGATTTTATTTCACTTAGCGACGTTTGCGACGAAGCAACAGCCACACTCATTAAAAGAGAAGTGAGCGACGGCGTAATCGCTCCCGGTTACACTCCCGAAGCTCTCGAGATATTGCGTGCAAAACGCCGTGGCACATACAACGTAATCAAAATAGATCCCGACTATGTGCCCGCTCCCATTGAACACAAACAGGTGTTCGGTGTAACATTCGAGCAACATCGCAACGATGTAAACCTTGCCGACGACAGTTTGTTTGAGAATATTCCCACCCAAAACAAGACTTTCACCGCAGAAGCAAAGCGCGACCTCATCATATCGCTCATAACGCTCAAATACACGCAGAGCAACTCGGTTTGCTACGTCAAAGACGGTATGGCAATAGGTATCGGCGCAGGACAACAAAGCCGTATCCACTGCACACGCCTTGCCGGAAGCAAAGCAGACAAGTGGTGGCTTCGTCAAAGCCCCAAAGTCATGAACCTTCCTTTTTGTTAAGGGCATTCACCGCGCAGACCGCGACAACGCCATAGACCTTTACACAGGCGAGGATGCAGACGATGTTCTTGCCGACGGTGCTTGGCAGAAAATCTTTACGGAGCGTCCCGAGCCTTTCACTCTTGAGGAGCGCAAGGAATGGCTTGCCAAGAACACAGGTGTGTCATTGGGCAGCGATGCTTTCTTTCCATTTGGCGACAACATAGAACGCGCACACAAGAGCGGCGTTGAATTTGTGGCACAAGCCGGAGGCAGCGTACGAGACGACAATGTTATTGAAACTTGCGATAAATACGGAATCGCAATGGCGTTTACCGGTATCCGCCTGTTCCACCATTAAAAATCATATAGGTTTATGCGCAAAGCAAGCCGACAAAAGTGCAAAAAGCCATACATGAGGGCATTGTTTTTCGCAAATCCAAGAATCAGGGATTTGAGGATGACAAGGTACGTACCAAAGCTAAGAAAAAAGCTTACCGTACAGGTTCTCACGGTTCGGCATCTGCTATAATAAAAGCCGGTATACGCAAACACCGCGCCGAGAAATCCAAGCGCAGATAAACACAACGTTGCAAATTACATACAATGCCGCGTGGTTTTCGAGCCATGCGGCATTTTCTTTTTCGCATATTTACAGTGCATACAGATACTGCAATGCACAAGCGCGGCATCTGCTCACTATGCTTCAGTTTTTCAAGAATATTGTGTATTGAAAAATGAAGCGGTTTACGGGACATTTTTAATGCATTTTTCCGCATGCGAAAAAACACAAGGCATCTTGCAAAAAACATAAGGCATATATTTTAAAATACAAGGCACTTATTTTAAAATAAGTGCCTTGTATTTTTCACGTTTTCAAATATCTAAATTACAACTACTTACAAAACCGTTTCAAAATGCCTGTTTTTGTTTGCCGAAACTACTGTTTTTGCGTCTTTTCGGAGGCGTATAAATAAAGGCGTGTCGCATTTCGCAGCACGCCTTTGTGTTTGGGAATTATCTGCTATTCCCTATTATTTGTTGTCGTTCTTGTCCATAAGAACCTTGAACCAGAAGCCTCCGATTACCGAACGGGCACGGAAACTAACCCACACAGGCTTTTCTGTTTCAAACCAATCGCTCATGGGAACACGCGAAGTGGTTTCACTATAGAACTTGTAAACTGGAGAAACGAATTTCTTGAACGTTTCATTGTCTTTTGCCATGCAGGCAGTCCACAAAATCCAGTCGCTCTTGGTATAGCCCTTGCGGCAATCAAGAGGCAAACCGTATACGTTTTGTTTCTTGAGATAATAGTTTATCTCTTTCTCCATTACATCGTCAAACATATTCAAACCCCACAACTTGTCCCAAACAAGATTGTATTTCTGACTCCATGTATCGGGGCGGTCAAATGCCAAACGGTAATGGTCGCCGTCTGCAGCGTCTTTTTTCCATTGTTCTGCCATTTTTCTTCGCTGTTGCCAAATATTTTTCGGCATCTTGTGCACGTCCGTCAAGTTTGCACAAGATACCATATGCGGCAACACCCATAATTGCTTTTGCAGAAAGATTGGCATTGTGTGCCCAGTGTCCGGCAAAGTCATCGGTGCAAAGCTGATTTACAGGATCCTGACCGTTTTCTGCAAGATAATCCGCCCATGTCTTGAGCAAATCCCAATAAGGTTTCACATAATTAGTGTTTCCTTCAATCCTGCAAATCTCGGCAGCAAGCGTAAGCATGTTTCCGCCTTCCTCTACAGGCATGTCGCCTGTATAAGTCTGCCCGTTAGCCTGCGGATATGTACCCATGTCGTGCTGCGGGAAAGGCTTTGTCCATCTTCCGTCCTTTGCATATTCAAAGATGCTAGTCATCATTCCCTTTTCAAGCTCGGGATTGTAAATTAGGAACAGAGGAGCCGAAGGATATGTAAGGTCTACGGTGTTCACACTGCCATTACTGTTGTTTTCTTTTGAGAAAAACAACAAACGACCTTTATTGTCGGTGAAAAGTTTATGGGCGGAAATTGTCTGACGATAAGCTCCGCTGCAAATTTCAGCATACTCTTTTCCGCCGGCTTTGAAAGCATCGTCATAAATTGTTTCATCAAGCTTACGGCAACGCTGCATTATGTCGTTATAATTGTTACGCAATTTGTTGAAAGCGTCAAAAATCGTAACCTTTCCGTCATGTGCCCAATAACCTTTGCGAAGTTCGTAAAGATACATGATAGACCACACATCATCATAGCCAATAAGCGTAAAATTACTCTTTGAAGTTTTCTTGTCAACGCTTCCGAGATTGTCAACAAAGGCAAGCGCAGGCATATCAACGTTTTTGAACGCTCTTACCTCCTCTTTCGAAGTTGGCAGATTGCCTGTGGCAGAGAAAGTGTTCTCTATTCAATTCGCTGTTGAGACTCAGTTGCTGGTTTGAGGCACCTTGTGTGAGATAAACATAGCCCCAATCCTGACAAATAAGGTCGGCCGCCGTAGCACAATAGGCTTGCTTTATGGTACCCGCCTTCAAATATTTCATTCCTCCTTTTGAAAGAGTATTTGACACCGTGGGCTGCGAAGAAGAATTGACTGCCAATTCGGGCGAAGTGGTTATCAAGAGCTGCACATCGTGTTTTTTCTTGTCAAGTCCCGTTACCTTATAAGATATATAGTTTATGGGAGTGGACAAAAGGTCAAGATCGTCAATTAACTGCGGAGCCGTGAACACAACATTCAGTTTTACGGGACCACATTTGAAAGTATAATAACTTGATGTGGCAAGTACGTCGCACGAAAGCTGTTCTGCAGCGGCATCAAACTTTGACACATTTGCGGGAGTGTAGTATATTCCGAAATCTGCGTACGCGCCGCCGGTAGTATTATGGCAATGAGCAGCAATAACATTGTCGCCTTCGTGCAACTTCGCCGCCTGTGCCGGAGTAAGCTCCACAACCTGATCGTCAAGCCATGTATTTCCTGTGTCAACTATCTTTTCGCCATTAAGATAAAGCTCGAAAACATCATCGTGTGAGTAAACAATTCTGATTTTAGCGTCTTTCTCAATTTTTGAAACGTTGAAGTGGCGGCGAATATATACATCTGCATCGTCGCCGCTCCATTTTGTTTTGTTGGCTTCTGTATTTCTGTCACCGAAAGCTCCGTATCCTTCCTGCCAACTGCCGTCGTCATACTTTTCCTTTGTCCAATCGCCCTGCGGAGTCTTGAAAGTATATTTAGTTTTCCAACCTTCGGCTTTAGCCATCTCGGCATAAGGAATAAGTTTGTCGGGCTGTTTGCCAAGGAAACGATAATTCTTTCCGTCAACACGCAAAACTCCAATCACAGACTTCTTTGCATCGCTCCAATGAATGGTTGAAGATTCATAAAGTTTGTCGGTCGGAGACCAAATTGAGAAATAAGGATCACTCACAACTATCGGAGTGGCGGGCATCTTAAGAGCCGAGCGTCTCGAAGGTGTGAAATAATCGGGCTGCTGTGCATTTGCCGTCAAAAAAGCAATGGCAAACGCCGCAATAGTAATAATTTTTTCGCATGATATATTTTTTTGAAATTATAAAAGTCAAGAAAAAAACAATTTTGCCGCCGGCAAAAAAGTTCACTCTGTCTAATGAGCCACAAAATTAATCATTTCTTAAAACAAACCATAAAACAAAAGAAAAAAAACATACCCGTTAAGGCATTATTTTAGTACATTTGCATTACACTTTCTGACATACAACAAAAATATCAAGAGAACAACAAAGCCGGACAAAGGCTTGACAAATAGAAAATTTAATATGCTGTCGATACTAATACCTGTATATAACTACGACTGTTCCGAACTTATAAAAGCCTTGCACCTGCAAGGAGAAAGGCTAAAGCAATCAAAGGGCGGAGACTACGAGATTATTGTGGGCGATGATGCATCTTCGAAAGGGCATGGCGTTGAAAACGTTCGCAAGGCATGCAATTTTCCCGAATGCAGATTCCTTTCCCCGGAAAAGAACCGGGGACGTGCAGCCAACCGAAACGCCATGGCGCGAGAGGCAAAGGGTAATTATCTTCTTTTCATTGACTGCGATGCTCTCGTAACCCGTGGCGATTTTCTGGAAAAGTATTACGAAGAAACCCTAAAGGGAGCCGAAGTGGTGATAGGCGGCATTGAAGCTGTAGGAACGCAGCCGTCGCCCGACGTATCGCTCAGATTCAAATACGAACAAAGCGCAGCGGAAATTCGTTCGCTTGAGTATCGCAAAGCAAACCCTTACAGCCATTTTTCAACGTTCAACGTAATGGTCAAAACCGAAGTGTTCATGCACATACGCTTCGACGAAAGTTGTGTGGGCTATGGATATGAAGACACAATCTTTGGTCTTCGTCTCAAACAGGAAGGATATAATATCACTCACATTGACGCGCCGCTCGTACACAATGGTCTCGACACCAACAGGGGAGTTCGTGGAAAAAACAGAGCAATCCATGCGAAACCTTCACCGTTTCGGACGCGACATTCAAAACTTCTCTCACGTGGGAGCCGTTGCGCTCAGGCTTAAAAGGCTCAACCTTGACGGAATGATAGTTACATGGCATCGTTTGTTCGGTCGCATTGAACGGGCAAACCTTTTAAGCAACAATCCATCGCTTTTTGTACTAAAACTTTACAAGTTGGGATTCTTCTGTTCTTTGTAACTATAAAACAGATACTTATAAAGAAGAAAAAAACATAAGGCTTTTGTTTCAAAATACAAGGCACTTATTTTTAAAATACAAGCCATATATTTTTTAAAATATATGGCTTGTATTTTTTTGCGATTTCCTATATCGTTATTTCAGATTAGGAAAACGGCATTGTTTTATCAATGCTTTTTGTGTTTTTCGTCAATATTGACGCAGAAACCTGCGGCTTTACGGTCAACAGGGAAAAAGGGATTTATTGTTTAGACGGCGTTTCGGATGCGAGGCGTGAGAATTTACGCATATTATATATAAGCCGGTCTATTTCATGCAGAATCTGTTCCAACTCCTGAAGCAAATGGAGCAGAAGCGTAGTGGCAGTTATGTCGCAGTTTTGCGTTTGAATGTTTACCATCATCTTGTCTCTGAAATCAGAAATCTCATGTTTCAGTGCGGAACACTCCTTTTTGTATCTCTTCTCCGTCTCCAAGATTCTGTTCTGCAAAGTTTCCTGCCATTTCGTTTATGAGTATTACAACTTTTCCTCTGAAATATCTGAACAATTCGGCATCGTTCGGATCAATGGGCAGGAAGTTATTATCAACATGTTCGAACGAGGGGCGACAAATACGCAGCAAACTGTAATATAATTGGAAAAGTGCGTTGTGCAAAAGGTGGAACGGAGTACTAAGTCTCACAGCCACCGCAACATCTGTTCTTCTAAGGCAGATAATCTCCCTGCGTCTCAGGCTCTTGAGAATTACCTTGTACTTCTTAACGCTGCTTAGTGATTTCCGAAGTGAATGCAGTTTTTCGTTAAACAGTCCGTCAGTGGAATCTATAAGCAGGGTGGAAAATTTATCGGTAATCTCCGCCACATTCTTACCCACATGTTCCTGCAACATCTTCACAATTTCTTTGGAATCTGTGGAAGAAAGCATATTGTAAAAGAGAACGTCCTTCTTGTCGTTCTTCTTGCGCTTGGCATAGCTGATATTGGAGTGAATCAACATGGCTACGGCTACCGTTATAAGTATTACTTGTGCGGGGAAACCGCCATAGTGCATGATGTTGGCTATTGTGAAACAAAGAGATGAAAGCCACTGCTGCAGTAATGAACCATCCGCCGATAACCGTGAGCACACCTGTTATGCGGAACACGGCACTCTCTCTGCCCCATGCGCGGTCAGCAAACGAAAGAACCCATGGCAACCATAAATGTTACATAGGTTGTGGACAGCGGAAGTTTCAATGAAGTGCCGAGAGCAATGAGTAAGGCAGAAATCACAAGGTTTACCGAAGCACGCAAAAGATCATAGGCAGCAGAATTCTCCCCCACTGCTTCAACGGGACGCTGAAAGCGACTTTCAACAAACTTTTGGGCTCTTTTCGGGAGTGATTTTCAATATGACATTTCCCGCAGAACTAGCCATGCGCACGAGACTTCGCGCCACTCTTGAAGAACCGAACATTTCATTTCCCGCATCCTGACGCGAAAGATTGACTTCGGTTTCTGTAACTCTGCGGGCTTTTTCGACGTTGCCAAAGTTGCAGCCATTATTGCGCCTGCACCTATGAGGAAAAAACACAGGTGTTTTTGCCGATTCCAAAAGCGATGACATCATAAAGGTGTCGGGATTTCCCGAACCCGAATTAGCGTAATCGATATAAGAAGAATATCCCGCCAAAAGGTACGCCAATGAAGTTTACAAGGTCGTTGCCCGCAAACGCCATGGCAAGAGCAAAAGTTCCGAGAAGTACAACGATTCGCAGCACATTGATTTTCAAGAAATGGAGAATCTGCATTATGATACTGAGAACCACAAAGCATACTCCGAGAATCACAGCTATGTGAGTATTGATGAATTCCTTTGTTTCGGGAGTCATGAAAGAAAGGTTGCTTAAACCCTTGAAAAGCATAAAATACAGTATGGCTGTAACGGCAAGTCCCCCGAAAATTCCAATTTTGAACTTCAAGTGCACCTTATATTTGAATGTAAAAAGCAAACGCGTTATGTACATCACAAAGAGTTCCGAATACAAAAGCAATTCCCACAGATATGAAAATGGCAGTAATCATTCCCAAAGCCTGACCGGAGTTTATGTAATCGCCAAAATCGGTACCCGGGTTTCCCCATGTCTTAATCATGGCAAGAGCAAACGAAGCACCAAGCAGTTCAAACACCATCGAAACCGTGGTGAAGTCGGCATTCCGAAAGAATTGAATATGTCAAGTAGCACAATGTCCGTTACCATTACCGCAAGGAAGATTGTCATAACCTCGCGGAAAGAGAACAAATCGGGCTGAAACACTCCATGACGGGCAATGTCCATCATGCCGTTGCTCATAACCGCACCGCAGAATATGCCTACGGCAGCTATTGCAACAATTGTACGAAACTTGGCAGCCTTTGAACCGATTGCCGAATTCATGAAATTAACCGCGTCATTGCTCACTCCTACCCATAAATCGGAAGCTGCGAGCAAAAACAGTAACACCACCAATACCAAATAGATACTTTCCATATAATTTTGCATTCTTTGTCAATGCAAAATTATTCCTACAGTGTTAGCCTTCTGTTACAACCGTGTTAAGATGATGTTAAGACGCGCCATAATAAAAACACGACACCAAAACTCCATTGGTTATACCTCACGGAATTTGAAATATCTGTCGTTATGCTTCAAAAACCACGGATGAGTTACCGCCAGATAGAATATAATCGAAACAACGGCAGCAGGAATAGCAACCAACGTAGGATTTGGTACAAAAAAAGCCAAGACAAAACCTATTGCATATCCGCACTCGCGCGAAAGCATATATGTGTTCTGCGCCGTACCGCGCTGACAGTGTCCTATCATTTTCAAGAAGTACAACAGGAAACGCGAAGAACTTAGTCCCATACCGGCTCCGAATATCAAAGCAGCCGCATGAAGCGACGCGGGATTCGATGTTGCAAAAGGAATAAGCAATGCTGCCAACACGAGAATCATTCCCGTTACAATCTCCGCCCTGACATCAGCATTAGCAAAAACCATTATTCTCAGCGGATACGCCACGAGTATTCCCAACGCAGCAAATACAAACGATAACGGTTGCAGATTTGTTGCCACAAACATTCCCATTGTTGTGGAAAACAATAAGAGATTTACAAAAGGCAGGAAGTCATTTTTTTGCCAAAAGCGGTCGCAGCTAAACAGACTAACGTGAATTGGTGCACGAAACGGAACTCTGATTCTAACTATTACTATGGCAGAAAGCAGCAATACCGAAACGCTCACAAGCAATACCGTATGGAAATCGGTAAGAGGCATTATATAATAAGAAGCTGCCACACCGGCAGGCACTGCAAGTATAGCCGACCACGCAAAATAATAATCGGAAACCGTACGTCGCTCTGAAGAGGTAAGATCATTGAGAAGCGTACTGCCCAAAGAAACCTGTGCCAAACCACATACCGCACCCTCAAGGAAACGAACTAATGTCACAGAAAGAACATCGCGGCAGAAATACATTATTCCGGAAATCGCAACAAGTACAAGCAATGACGCTTCGTAAACATTCTTTCTTTGAAACCTTACTACAAGAAAAGAACTCAACGGTCCAAGGACATATAATCCTACAGAAAAGGCTGCAATTGCAAGCGAAAGTGAATGATTTGAAACACCTTCAATGCGTCCTACAAATAAAACCGATGCAAGCTGCATCATAATGGCTACCACCAAAAGGAAGTTTGCCAAGCAGATTCTGAACAACACACCGTTCATTGCGTATTCGGTATCTATTTACAATATCAATACTGTTCTTCTTTGTTAGGATAATCTCCACTTTTTACATCCGCCACATATCTTTGCACTGCATCAGTTATGATTGTATACAAATCTGCATAGCGGCGCAAAAATTTAGGAGCAAATCCTTTGTTCATGCCAAGCATATCTTGAGCTACCAGAACTTGTCCGTCAACTTCATTGCCCGCTCCTATTCCTATTACAGGTATTGATAATTGCGCAGAAACCTTTGCGGCAAGAGATGCAGGGATTTTTTCGAGCACCAAAGCAAAACAACCGGCGTCCTGCAAGGCTTGCGCGTCTGCCAAAAGGCGTTCCGCTTCTTCCTCTTCCTTTGCTCTCAATCCGTAACCGCCGAATTTGTGTATACTCTGCGGTGTTAATCCCAAATGTCCAACCACAGGAACTCCCGCATCTACCATTGCGCTTATGGCAGGTACAAGACGTTTTCCGCCTTCAAGCTTCACAGCATCGCAACCACTCTCTTTCATTATACGAATAGCATTTCTTACTGCTTCGTCTGCGCTTACCTGATAAGAACCAAAAGGCATATCACAAACCACAAGTGCATGCTTTGCAGCTTTCACCACACTTTTGGCGTGATAAATCATTTCGTCTAAAGTAATAGGAAGCGTAGTTTCATTGCCGGCCATAACATTTGAAGCGGAATCTCCTATTAGAATCATATCAACTCCGGCAGCATCCACAATACTTGCCATTGTATAGTCATAAGAGGTAAGCATGGAGATTTTCTTACCCTCACTCTTCATTTTCAGAATGCGTTGCACTGTTATAGGACGCATGTCATCTGATATATAACCGGTCATATTATAATTTGTTTCACACGCGGAAAGAAATCGAATCCTCCAGATTCGATACATATCCCGTCTTACGAAGTGCAAAATTACTAAATTCCCCTATTTATTACAAAAAGTGCTGCAAAAAACCTTATTTGCGTCTTCAGGACCAAAGCTCGAAAAGTTAGGAATTACCACATCGCTGTACTTTTTTACTACTTCTTCGGGATTGGATGGTCAGTCCTATTACCATAGACCCGGAAGCTGCCGCAGACATCAGACCATTTACGGAATCCTCTACCACTATGCATTCTTTTGAAGAGAAACCGAAATGTTTTGCAGCAGTTATATAACAGTCGGGAGAAGGTTTCGATTCTTTATAATCCTCTGCTGTTAAAATTGAGTCAAACATATTCCGTATTTCCGGACATGCCTTATACACGAAACTCATTTTGTCCCGGTCTGAACTTGTTACCACAGCAGTTTTAACCCCTGCATTTCTTAATTTCTTTACAAATTCCGCAACTCCAGGTATATATGGATAGGTCATGGTGCTTTGAAATTCGTTCAATTCCTTTTTTATTTTGGCTCTTGTCTCATTATTAGGAAAATATTTCTCAAATACTTCCACAAGAGTATTGCCTTTTAGTTTCAAGGCAAGGTTTTCAACTTCGGGCAAATACTTTTCATTTATCTCGTCCCAGAATATTGTGTACTGACTTTCTGTATCTACCACAACACCATCAAAATCAAAAAGCACGGCTTTGAAACTATATTCCATTCTCAAATTGTTTTCGGCAAAATTAAATATAACCAGATTTTCATACAAACACCTTTACAAAAACTACACATTGCTTGTCCTGCTATTGAATTTAATGCTAACTTTGCATTACAAGTATCAAAAATCACACAAAAGATGAAGTTACGAGTTATTACAGTCGGATTTATCTGCGCATGCGGGGTTTTGTTTTCGCATGCTCAGACTCCGGTAGAAATTACAACAAAAGACATTAACCGCGCAAAGGAGCTTGTGTCAAAAATGACGCTTGA
>VOFC01001778.1_pt1 | contig 58000 bp, 84 predicted proteins | sample 5384161 | NCBI WGS metagenome assembly VOFC01 (sample SAMN12384722, study PRJNA508395) | human gut metagenome | isolation source: healthy gut B | host: Homo sapiens | reverse complement strand
CGGGCAAAGCCGGAAGAGAATTCTCCGAAATCCCCTCCGCCGCGTTCCACAGACCGCGGTGCGCATAATTCCATTCCGCAAATTTTCAGATATTCCTGCCGTCTCGATGTAGCCGGCAGAATGGAAAAGAAATAACCTGCTGCCAGGACGGCAAGCACTGCAAAAAATATGATCCAGAACATCATCTTTCCATCCCTTCTTTTTCACCCAGTCGCCCAAAAGGCGGAGACGCTCCGTTTCCAGTCCGATCCTTTCCTCCGTGCGGTGTCCGCCCGATTCTCCGTCCAGGTGGACCGGTTCCGCGCGGTCTGTCTGAAAGGAAAGGCTGCTGCACCGCTCCATATGTACCTCAGGAAATCCCGTGTGGCGTCCAAACAGCGCCATCGGCAGAAGATAGCTGACTTTCCATTTGGCAAGATTGAAACCACCATCACGTCGAGCAGATCATCTGTTCCGTCCGCCTCCGGGCAGAAGCAAAAGCCGCCGCCCTCGTACGGAAAATTCATTGTCACTGCAAAAGAACATTTTCAAACGAACGGTGTTCTCCGTTTTCCAGCGCTGCATCCAGTGTGAACGGTTCGAGATAAAAGAGCTGCCGCAGTGCAAATCAGCCATATTGTAGCAGTTTTCCCCGCAAACCACAACTATCTTCACAAAATCTTAACTTGTTGCCGCCGTAAAAATTCCGCACCCCTGTCTTTTTCTTTCTTGACAGACCTTTTGTTCTGCTAAAATAAAAAAGTACCGCGGTTTCGTCCGCAGAACGTCACTGTATCCGCTGTTTTTTCGTTCCTGCAGGAGCTTTTCTGGACGTACGATTCCTGGCAGAAGGAGTTGACGGCGCACGGCTCGACGGAAAATCGGATCCAGCATCTTTTTAAATCTCTCCTCGTTTGTTTTGCCCACCCGCTGATGGTGGTCGGCATGGATTTTTCCATCATCGCCGCAGCGTCCGAAGAACCTTCCTTTTTTCTCGAGAAGGTGTTTGGCTCCTCGATGCAACGCGCCCGCTTCTGCTCTCCTTGACAGAAAGCAGCGAATACGCGTCTGTCCGCGATCTCGATGGATGGTTCCGCTTTCCGGATCACGTAACGGGACTTGTCCTCTGCGTCAACACACGCAGCATGGTCAGAGCGCCTACCGCCTGCTGCTCCTCGACACGAAAAAGGATCTTTCTGATTCCGAAGGTTTTCTTCTTGAATTTCTTGCAGAAATGATCCATCACGCGCCTTCCTGCACAATGTGATGCAGAAAACCTCGCCGGCGCAGTCGCTTCACACCGATGCTGCTCGTGCCCTCGACGACGGATGGCCGACTATATTGCGGTCAGCCAGGCTCTCGATGCCTCGGCTGGCATTCCCGCCACACCTACTGCTGCCTCTATCTGCAGCTCTCCGATATGGATCAGAAAAACCTGACGGCAAACTCGGTCTGCGCCTATCTGGAAAAACATTCTGACCGGCTGCTCCGCGTTTCCGCACGGCGGCGGTATCGTTGCGTTCTTTAACCTCACGCTGTCCGATTTTCCATGACCGATCTGATGGAACGCATGGTGCACTTTGTGGAGGACAGTTCCTTAAATGCCGGCTTTTCGCGCTGCATGAACGGCAGGCAAAAATCGCCCTGCAGTTCGGTACGCGAAAATATCCCGACAAACGGATGCATCCGTTCAACGATATCTCGTTTGACTACATCCTCGATCAGGCAACAAAAAAGCTCCCAGGCTACATGCTGTGCCATGAGAACTTCTCTTTCTGCAGGAGCACGACGACAGCTCCGGCAGTGACTATATGCGGACGCTCCGCTGCTATCTGGACAACCACTGCAATGTCGTCCAGACGGCGCGTGAGCTTTTATCCACCGCAGTACCCTGCTCTACCGCCTGGAAAAGATCAAGGAAATTTTAGAATCTGATCTTTCCAGCCCGGATGAAATTCTGTATCTGATGCTTTTCGTTCCGTTTTATCGACCTCGAGAATGAAGAAGAAAAACCGTTCTGGATCTTCGCAGCCAGAAAAGCCACAGATAAAACCAACCGCAATTCCCGCTAGGACATCGGTCGGGAAATGCACAAACAGATACAGTCTGGAAAATGCAATCAGGGGCAGCTCCTTCTTTTTTGTGCATCACAAAATAGAGACTGCCGCCGCAAACGAGGCTGCCGAATGGCCCGATGGGAAGGAATAGTCCTTCGGAGCGGCAACCAGCAGCTTTACCTGCTCGTCAATCCAGCACGGACGCGGGCGCGCTGCCAGCGGCTTTAACACCAGATTACATAAAATCAAATCTAAAATCAGCGCGATCGCCATTCTTACACCGCATTTCCGGTATTTCGGAAGGATTAAGAAAACGGCGGTCAGCGCAATCCAGATCCATCCCGCATTTCCAAGTGAAGTGATTCCCACCATCACCCGATCGAGCACTGCATTGTGAAGATGCTGCAGTACATATAAAATTGAAAAATCCATTCTTACCCCTCTGTAAAAAATGGGCATTTTTTTCTGCTGTACATCTGCTGATCGGCGGCCGCCTCGTACAGAAATTCCGCCAGGGCCTCTCTCGAGTATCCAGGCCGGAACTGGCTGCCGTCCAACGAAATACTGCAGTTCTGCCCTACCTTTTTCACTTTCCCGTCTCTTCCCGGACACGTCCGCACCAGTGTCCAGTTCAGATCGCTCCGTGCCAGAACCTGTCCCATCTTCTGCATATCTTTATAGACACCTGGCCAGAAAATCTGCATGAATTTCGTACTCATTCTCTGGTATTTGTCCTCGCAGTCTCCAAACGCATGAATGCAGACATGGCCTACCGTCACAAACCGCGTTTTTCCAAGCTGCTTCATGGCCGAGAGAATCATTGCGTTTCCGTCAGCCAGCGGTGTCTCCTCTTCTTTTACATGTTTCACACGCATCGGAGTCAGCACGCTGATGACTGCATCCGCTTCCAGCAGTGCCTCCAGCACGCGTTCCCGGTTCTGAAGGCTTCCCTCAATCACGGTCAGATTTTTTTCTCGGCCAGATCGCTTTTTGCATCCGGCACGTAGGCGGTCACCTGTGCGCTGTGAAGAAGCGCCGTGTTGGTCACATACTGCCCAAGCAGTCCCCCAGACTGAATATTGTAATTCTCATGAAATCCTCACTCTCATCTGTGTGTCTTTTGTATCCTCCGCAGATTTTTTGACACACTTTCCTAATGTTATCTCCTATTCTAACACACCGCCCGTATACGATACAATGAAATAAAACTAAAAAAGTATAACCTTTTTCGTCCTTTCTTCATATCGTAAGTAGAACCGTATTTTCAGGAGCTTTGATCTTATGCCCTATACTATCGTAATCGATGCCGGACACGGGGAAGTGATCCGGGCGCTGTCTATGAGGGACGCAGGGAAAAGGATGACAATCTTTCCCTCGCCATCGCAGTCGGCGAGCTTCTTTCCCGGCAGGGTGTCTCTGTCATTTATACCCGCACAACCGATGTTTATCAGACGCCGTTTGAAAAGGCGCAGATGGCCAATCAGGCGGATGCCGACTTTTTATTTCTTTTCACCGGAATTCTTCGGAGGAGCCGAACCAGTATACCGGCGTGGAAACGCTTGTCTATGACAACTCCGGCATCAAACAGACAATGGCAGAAAACATTAACGGCGCGCTCTCGGAGCTGGGATTCCGGAATCTCGGTGTCAAGGCACGGCCAGGGCTTGTTGTTCTGCGGCGGACGAAAATGCCGGCTCTTCTGATTGAAACCGGCTTTCTGAACAATGAGCAGGACAATACGCTCTACGATGAAAAGCAGGAAGAAATCGCCCGCGCCATCGCGGATGCAGTGCTTGGAACGCTGGATCTCGAGACGGTCACGGAGGCTGACCGGCGCGCTGCGGAAACGGAAGCCGCCCGTCCGTCCGTTTCAACAGCGGATACCGTCACTGCTTCCGCTTCGCCCCGTCCCACGCCGCCGGAACAGGAAAATCCTTCCGACACACCGGAAACCTTCTACCGTGTCCAGACCGGCCTTTTCCGCATCCGCCAGAATGCCGACCGTATGCTTTACGACCTTCTCGACCAGGGCTATCCCGCTTTTCTCTCGCCGAGGACGGCTTTTTCAAGGTCCAGGTCGGCGCGTACCGCCAGCTCGGAAATGCCATTCTGATGGAACGCCGCCTGCGCCGCGACGGCTATTCCACCCTGATTACCACCTGAGCGTCTGCCGCACCAGTCGAAAAAAGAGCGTGCCGGAATTTTGTTTTCCGACACGCTCTCGTTCTCCTTATAACTTTTTCAGTTTTGCAAACGAAGCAAACATTTTCTTCGTACCAGCCTGGTCGAAGTTGACGGTAACTTCATAATCTCTTCCGCCGTCCACGATATCCGTGACAATGCCGACACCGAACTTGATATGGCGCACCGTATCCCCGATTTCGTAATCGAGTTTCGTCGCCTTCTGCGCGCTGAAGGTTTTCGCCTGCTGCGGCTTCTCGCGGAATGCCTGCTTCATCGCCGCATAGACGCTGCCTCTCGTCGGAATGTCCATCTTCGGCTTCCGGTCTTCGATCTCCCCCGCGCTCCCGCTCCCAGGGAAATCAGCTCCCGCGGAATCTCTTTGACAAAACAGGACATCTTGTTGTACTGCACTTCGCCGCGGATCATTCTCTGGCGCGCACACGTCAATGTCAGATGCTGCATCGCACGCGTGATGCCCACGTAGCAGAGACGGCGCTCCTCCTCCAGCTCCGACGGATCATCCCCGGTGATCGTCATGTAGCTTGGGAAAATGCCATCCTCCATGCCGGCAAGGAATACGTTCGGGAACTCCAGTCCTTTTGCGGAATGCAGTGTCATCAACAGCACGTAATCGCTCTCCTCATCCACTGAGTCGATATCAGACACCAGCGCAACCTCCTGCAGAAAACCACCGAGAGATGGCTGTTCGGCGCTCTCCTCATAATCCGCAATCTTTGAAATCAGCTCGTCGATATTCTCGATGCGGGCTGCCGCTTCTTCGGTTCCCTCCGCCTGCAGATCTGCTACATAGCCGGTCTCCTCGATGATTTCATTCAGCAGCTCTTTGACCGACAGATAATCTGCTTTCGCGCGGAGTACCTGTAAAAAGGACGTGAAGGATTTAATCTTATTTAAAGACCGCATCAGCCCCGGCACATACTCGGCCTCGAGAAGCGCATCGTAGAAACGGATGCCCTGCTCTGCCTCCCAGTCCTGCACTTTGTTGATCGTCGCCGCTCCGATACCGCGCCGCGGAACGTTGATGATACGCAGTACCGCAAGGTCATCCTCCGGGTTCTCGATCACACGCAGATACGCCAGCAGATCCTTGATCTCGCGTCTCGCATAGAAGTTGACACCGCCCACGATTTTATATGGAACATTTGCAAGCAGCAGTTTCTCCTCAAAAAGACGGGACTGCGCGTTGGTACGGTAGAGAATTGCATAATCACGGTACTTCTTTCCCTCCGTGCGGACGCCGCGCGTGATTTCTCCTGCCACGTACTCCGCCTCCTCAAAACCGCTCTGGAACTGCCGCAGATCGATCAGGTCACCCTCCGGGTTCTCTGTCCACAGGCGTTTTGCTTTTCGTCCCTGGTTATTCGCAATCACTTCATTTGCCGCATTCAGAATATTCTGCGTGGAACGGTAGTTCTGCTCCAGCTTGATCACCTTCGCGTCCGGAAATACCTGCTCAAAACTCAGAATATTTTCAATATTCGCCCCGCGGAATTTGTAGATCGACTGGTCATCATCGCCGACAACGCAGAGATTGCGGTATTTTGCCGCCAGAAGGCTCACAAAGCGGAACTGAACCGTGTTGGTATCCTGATACTCATCGACCATGATATAGCGGAACTGCTCCTGATAATAGTCGAGCACTTCCGGGAACTGCTGGAATAATTTTACGGTCTGTACCAGCAGATCATCGAAGTCCATCGCATTGTTTTTCTTTAACTCTGCCTGATACTCCGCATAAACTGCCGCATACTTCTGCAGCTTCCAGTCGATTCCCGCGTCAATCCGGTACTGGTCCGGCTCGATCATCTCATCCTTTGCGGACGAAATTGCCGCCATGATCGCACGGTCGCGGTACAGTTTCGGATCCATCTGGAGCCGTTTCATGATGTCCTTGATCAGCGATTTCTGGTCATCGGTATCGTAAATTGCAAAATTGTTGGCGTATCCCAGACGTTCAGCATGGCGGCGCAGAATCCGCACGCAGCTGGAATGGAAGGTGCTGACCCAGATCCGCTCCGATCCGTATCCCACGATTTTATCGACACGCTCACGCATTTCTCCGGCGGCCTTGTTCGTGAAGGTGATCGCCATAATATTCCACGGATTGACGCCTTTGTCCCGGATCAGGGAGGCGATGCGGTGCGTCAGTACCCTCGTCTTTCCCGAACCGGCACCTGCAAGGATCAGAAGCGGCCCTTCGGTGTACTCCACAGCTTCCATCTGCATCAGGTTTAATCCTGTTTCTGTCTGATTCATGTTCTTTCTCCTTCATCTGCTTCGAATCTTTTCACATGCATCTCAGTATATAACAAATCCGCCCCGGTTACAAGTAAGAACGAACATACGTTGCATTTTTATCATGGAAACTTTTTTTTCGCAAAGTCCTTGCTATCTGGTATTAAAAACTATATAATGGGAACAGTGAGGTGATAACAAATGACGATAGACTCAGATAAAATTCTTCATGATTTACTGAATTCACTGGATTCTCTCGAAGGCATCCGCCCGGGAAATCCCGAACATTGCTTTATATATGGACCAGGTCACGACCTTTATGGACGCACAGCTCGCTTCTTCGCGCCGCTTCGAGTCCGATAAGGTTCTGACAAAAACAATGATCAACAACTATGCAAAAAACAAGCTGCTCCCGCCGCCGGTCAAAAAGAAATATTCGCCGGAGCACATGATGCTTCTGGTTTTTATTTACTACTTTAAAAACATCCTCTCGATCACGGATATCCAGACACTGCTCGCCCCGATCACCGATCGGTATTTCGGCACGGAGAGCGGCTTTTCCATCAAAGATATCTACGACGAAATTTTCCAGATGGAAAAAGAAGAAATTGCATCCGTAAAAGAAGATCTTCTAAAAAAGCGGATGTATCCAAGTCCATGTTCGGCAGCTCACCGGAGGAGGACCGGGAATTTCTCCAGCTCTTTTCGTTTATCTGTCTGCTGAGTTTCGATGTCTATCTGAAAAACAGATGATCGAGCACATGGTGGATGAACTGGCATCCCTCGCGGCGCCTTCTGATCCGAAAAAAGAAAAATTAAGAACAAACGTGTAATTTAAAAAAGACGGCTGCGTTGGAATCGCACCGTCTTTTTTGATTTTACATTTTCTTTCTTTTTTCCATCCGTTCAAACACCATCTCATATCCGTCGTTTCCATAGCTTAAGGAACGGTTCACGCGGCTGATAGTTGCGGTGGACGCGCCGGTCTTGTCCGCGATTTCCAGATACGTTCTCTTCTCCCGCAGCATTTTCGCCACTTCAAACCGCTGCGACAGCGAAAGCAGTTCATTGATGGTGCATACATCCTCAAAAAAAAGTATAGCATTCTTCCTTATTCTTCAGACACAAAATTGCCTCAAAAAAGCTGGTCTACTGCTTCTGAATGAAGTTTCTTGTTCATTTCAAGCCCTCCTGTACGAAAATTAAGTCCCCATCTCATTCTTATAACTTGGAATACTACCATTTTAGCACAGTAAAGTGTGAAATACAAGTCCTTTTATCCCTGCATCAGCAAAGCCTGTACCATCGACTCCCGCTGTCTGCGGTAATCGCTCGGCGAACAGGCCTTTACCGTCTTGAAGGTACGGTTGAAGGCACTTAAAGAAGAGAATCCGGAATTCATCGCCACATCCGTGATACTCATCTTTTTTGTCATACAGAAGCTCCTCTGCGCGTTTGACGCGTTTAGAATTAAGGTACTCATAGAATGTCATGTTCATGTACTGCTTGAAAATTCTGGTAAAGTGGAACTTGGAAAATCCGCTGACCGCAGCTACTTCCTCGAGAGAAAGATTCTCCATGTAATGGACATTGATATAACGGCAGACGCTTAAAACAGCCTCTATATATTCCTGCTGCTTCATTGCCCCGAACGTATTCTGCGCGTTGGCATCCGAAAAGCCCTTGCGGCCAAACTCTGAAAAAAAAAAAGCTCTTTGAGGCCGGTGCAGATTCTGTGCGTCATCACTGCGCCCTCATTATCGTATTCCCGCACCAGTTCCAGAATCTGGCTGCGTAGAAACAGATAGAAGGGATCTTCCTCATCCTCTTTTTTGAAGTAGATGGCCGGAAGCCGCAGGAAAATCGTTTCCATTTCTTCCTGATTCTCCACACAGCCCGGTTCCACCAGCATGACAATCCGTTCTCCCTGGGATACGAATCTCATTCCGTGTACAACGCCGGAATTGATCATAATGATGTCGCCCTCTTTGAGATTATAGCTGTCTTTTCCGACAACAACCTCATATTCGCCTCTGGTCGGCATGATAATTTCAATTGCGGTATGCCAGTGCTCGGATAGCCTTCTGTCACGGTGTTGTGAAAGATTTCAAACGCCGGCGGGTTTGCTGCATTCCGGTCAAATGTTTTCCCATGTTCCACTTTCTTCATCTTATTTCTTACCCCTTTTTATTACAGCAGCTCTGTAAACAGATCTTTTACGGTCGGATAAATCTTTTGCAAATTTCTGATACTGGCGCTCATATTTCTCAACCAGTTCCGGTTCCGGCTCGATGGTCTCTGTCACACGAACAATTTTTTTCTGCCGCCTCTTCTACGGATGAAAAGACACCGCAGGCAACGGCTGCCAGCATGGCTCCGCCAAGTGCCGGGCCTTCCTCGGACTCAATACGGTCCACTTTGATGTTCAGCACGTTTGCGATCATGCGTCTCCACAGCGGGCTCTTTGCACCGCCTCCGCAGATTTTCGTTCTCTCGATCTGGATGCCGAGGGATTTTGCTACCTCAAAGGAATCGCGGATCGCAAAGGCAACGCCCTCGAGAACAGCCTGGGTCATATCCTCTCTTGTGGTGTCCATGGTCAGGCCGATGAAGGTTCCTCTTGCATCCGGGTTGTTGTGCGGGGAACGCTCGCCCATCAGATACGGCAGGAAGAAGACATTATTCTCGCCAAGTTTTGTGATGTTCTCCTGCTCTTTTGTATATTCTTTTGTGCGGATGATTTCATCCATCCACCATTTGTTGCAGGAAGCTGCACTCAGCATGCATCCCATCAGGTGATAGTGGCCGTCTGCGTGTGCGAATGCGTGCAGGGCATTGTGGCTGTCTACGCCGAATTTGCTGCTGGAAATGAATACGGTTCCGCTTGTACCAAGGGAAACGTTGCACATGCCGTCGCCTACGGTTCCGGTTCCGACTGCGGCTGCTGCGTTGTCTCCGGCTCCTGCTACAACTTTACAGGTCTCTGGCAGTCCAAGTTCTGCTGCTACTTCCGGTTTTAAGGTTCCGACAGCGTCAAAGCTCTCATGGAGCTCCGGCAGCATCTCCAGGGAAATACCGCAGATTTCTGCCATCTCTTTTGACCAGCATTTGTTCTTGACATCCATCAGAAGCATGCCCGATGCATCGGAGTAGTCGCTTACGAATGCGCCGGAGAGACGGTATGCCAGGTAATCTTTTGGAAGCATGATTTTGCAGATTTTTTGCGAAGTTATCCGGCTCATTTTCTTTCACCCAGAGAATCTTCGGTGCGGTAAAGCCTGCAAATGCAATGTTTGCGGTATACTCGGAGAGTTTTTCTTTTCCGATTACGGTGTTCAGATAATCGGTCTGTTTTGCGGTACGGCCGTCGTTCCAGAGGATCGCCGGGCGGATGACGTTATCGTTCTCATCCAGGATGACAAGGCCATGCATCTGGCCGCCGAAGCTGATGCCGGCTACCTGGGATTTATCTACGTCTTTTACCAGCTCGCGGATTCCCTCTTTGCTCTGCTCCCACCAGTCTTCCGGTTTCTGCTCAGACCAGCCTGGATGCGGGAAATACAGCGGATACTCTCTCGATACAATATTTACAATTTTGCCTTCCTCGTCCATCAGAAGCAGTTTGACAGCGGAAGTACCAAGGTCAACACCAATAAAATACATGTCGAATCTCCTTTTTTCTACTTTTTTCAAAAACAGCGGCAGCAGACCTAGATCTCTGCTCCGCCCTTTTGCTTAAGTGTTACTGCATATCTTTCTTTTTTTCAGTGAATCTTCCGGAACGGATTAGCCCCACGGATTCTCTGTCGGGTAACGAACACCCTTCGGCTGGTTGTAGCCGATCTCATCTACTTCAACACCGAGCATTTTGAATACTTCGAATAACGGTTTTCCGAAGTGTCCGAATGCTACTGCGCCGTGATGCGGATAGTTTTTCTCTACCAGTACGTGACGGTAGAATCTGCCCATCTCCGGAATAGCGAAGATACCGATGCTTCCGAAGGAACGTGTTGCTACAGGAAGAACCTCGCCCTCTGCGATGTATCCGCGCAGTTTTGCGTCAGATGTGCTCTGCAGACGATAGAAGGTGATGTCTCCAGGAACGATATCTCCCTCGAGGGTACCCTGTGTTACTTCTTCCGGAAGAGTTCTTGCCATGATCATCTGATATTTCATAGAGCAGAATGCCAGTTTGGTGGAAGCGGTATTTCCGCAGTGGAATCCCCATGAAGGTATCTTTTAAGGTGTAATCAAATTTGCCTTTGATTTCGCTCTCATACATATCCTTCGGAACGGTGTTGTTGATGTCGAGGAGTGTTACGGTGTCTTTGGATACAACGGTTCCGATGAACTCGGACAGTGTTCCGTAGATATCTACCTCACAGGATACCGGGATGCCCATCTTGGTCAGACGGCTGTTGACATAGCAAGGAACGAATCCGAACTGTGTCTGGAATGCCGGCCAGCATTTTCCGGTCAGGGTTACGTATTTTCTGGAGCCTTTGTGTGCTTCGATCCAGTCTAACAGGGTGATCTCGTACTGAGCCAGTTTCGGCAGGATTTCCGGTTTCAGGTTTCCTTCGCCGAGCTCTTTTGCCATATCTTCTACGACTGCCGGGATTCTCTCGTCGCCTGCGTGTTTGTTGAATGCTTCAAACAGGTCAAGCTCGGAGTTCTCTTCGATTTCTACGCCGAGGTTGTACAGCTGTTTGATCGGTGCGTTACATGCCAGGAAGTTGGTCGGACGCGGTCCGAAGCTGATGATTTTCAGGTTCTTAACAGCTACAACTGCAGTTGCAACCGGTACGAAATCTTTGATCATGGCTGCTACGTCTTCTGCATCGCCAACCGGGTACTCCGGAATGTATGCGTGCAGGTTGCGCAGTTTCAGGTTGTAGCTTGCGTTCAGAACGCCGCAGTATGCATCGCCGCGTCCGCCTACAAGGTCGTCGCCGGTCTCTTCTGCTGCTGCTACTACCATGCAAGGTCCGTCGAAGTATTTTACAAGCAGGGTTTCCTCGGTCTCCGGTCCGAAGTTTCCAAGGTATACAACAAGTGCATCACACTCTGCTTTTTTCAGGTCTTCGAGTGCGTTCATCATGTCGATTTCATTCTCGACGATGATTGGACATTCGTAGATTTCTCCGTCGTATGCTTTTACGACTGCTTTTCTTCTGTTCTCGGAAAGGCTGTTCGGGAAGCAGTCACGGCTTACTGCAACGATACCTAATTTGATTTCCGGTGTATTGTTGATCATTTTTGAAGATCCTCCTTTTTTGGGTTTTCTTGGTTTTTGGTTTCTTTTTATGTTCAGAACTGCTCTTTTTTGAGGCAGTGTTTCTGATTTCTGGTTTTGTCTCTGGTTTTATTTTACCGAGAGGTTTTCTCCTTTGATGCCTGCTACGCTTCCAGCGATGTTTGCATCCGGGTGGCTTAAGAGCCATTTGTTTCTGGCGAAGAGCAGGTCGTCTTCCGGGGTGTGTTTTTCTTCCAGGGTGATGTCGGTATTGGTTCCTTTTGGAAGGACTACGACGCATTTGAAGCCGCTGGCTGCCACGTTGCATGGTGCGTAGTGGAGGGTGGTTGCGTAGACTTCAATGGTGGTTCCGGCCGGGATTAAGAAGGCCTCCATTTTGGATGAGTCGTAGGTGTGGTCTTCGGTGATGTCCTGTTCTTTTTCCGAGGATCAGGATCAGGTCGGTTACGGCGATGTTGATTTCGCTGTCGCGGTGGTATTCTACGGCGTTCAGTAAATGGTTGTGGCCGTTGCAGTAGCCGATCTGGATCGGCATGCCGCCGTAGAGGCTGTCGGATACGGACTGGGCGCTTTTGCAGGCTTCGAGGCTTTCAATGGAAGGCTCGTAGACTACGTCGTCGGGACATGGGGTCTCGGACATGGCGGTGATGATGTCGCTGACGTCGAGGTCTTTGATGACTTTGCCGTACTGGCGGAATGCTTCGTCTGTTACTTTCAGAATCTGCATTGTGTTGGTGCTCCTTTCGTACAATTAGTTTAATGATTGAACTAATTGTAATATAGCACTTGTATGTACTTCTTGTCAACATGTATTTGGATGAAAAAACGGACGGGTTGACAAATAAGGGGAGGTTGGTATACTTTAATACGTTAAAATAATAAGACGCTAGGGGAGCCTTTGGCTGAGAACGTGGGACAGGGATAAGCTCACGGACCCTCACTACCTGAACGGGATAATTCCTGCGTAGGGAAGCTGGAACGTGGTTTCGGATGTGATTCGGGACTGTGTTTTTATGTGAGCCCCTCCAAGCGGAATGCGAAGGAGGTTTTTTTATGAGTTTTTTGTTACTGCTGACGGCGGACTGACGACGGCCGGTTATGTTGGATGCGTGGTGCTGATGGTGGCGCTGGTGGTGATTGCTTCGGTTCTTTCTGCTCAGAAGAGTAAGGGGACGGAATGGATGCAAGGAAGCTGGCGTTTTGTGCGATGGGGATGGCGCTGGCGTTTGTGACTTCGTATGTGAAGGTGTTTGAACTGCCGTACGGGGGATCGGTTACGTTGTTTTCGATGCTGTTTATTGTGCTGATTGCGAACTGGTATGGGGCGAAGACGGGTATTCTCGTTGGTTTTGCTTATGGACTGCTGCAGTTTATCCAGGGGCCGTATGTGCTGTCGCTGTTCCAGGTGTGCTGTGATTATGTGTTTGCGTTTGCGGCGCTGGGTGTGGCCGGATTCTTTGGAAAGAAGAAAAACGGGCTGCTGATCGGGTATATTGTGGCTGTGCTGGCGAGGGGATTTTTCCATACGTTAGGCGGATATCTGTACTGGATGGATTATATGCCGGAGAATTTCCCGCAGTCTTTGAAGGCGCTGTATCCGATTATTTACAACTACAGCTATCTGCTGGCTGAAGGTGTGCTGACGGTGATTCTGATCTCGCTGCCGCCGGTGAAGAAAGCACTGCAGACGGTTGCAAGAACGGCACATGGTGCAAATTAAATAGGATTACGTGAAAAAATCCGGGAACGCATGATTTTGCGTTTCCGGATTTTTTACGTGGATATCAAAATTTACTGAGCACTCTCCTCTGCGGCTGTGTCGGCGGCGGAGCTCATGGAGGTGATGACGATGTTTTCTACGCCGATTCCGGTTTTGCGGGTTACGATGTCTTCGATCTGGGCACGCTGTTCCTCGGTTACTTCTTTCATCGGAACGACGATGTCGGCGGTTTCGCCGGTCAGGTTTACGACGACATCGGTGAAGCCTTTGGCTTCGAGGAGGAGTTCGGTTGCCGACTCTTTTTTTCTACGAGTTCCGTCATTTCCACCATGCTCTGGACGGCGCTCTGGCGCTCGGTTTCGAGAAAGGTTGGTGTTGTTGATGATTTCGTTTAAGGTGTCTTTGTTCTGGGAACGGATCTGTTCGCGGTCGATTCTGGCCTGGGCCATGTATGTAGATGCCCCGGCAAGGACAGCCTCTCCCGGTGTTTCTGTGATGGTCCGCGAGGAATCACCAGCGGCTCCGGCGTCCACCTCATCGGTGATGTCGGTGTCAAGGCTGGAGATGTCTTTTAATACGGTGCTTGTGTCTGCGGTGGTTCCGTCTGCCGTTCCTTTGTGGACAGGGTGCTGTCCGCATAGTTGATGTATCCGGCGACGGCAATCATGATCGCAAGGGCGGTGATGATGACCTGGTTTTTCCGGAATTTTTTCTTTTCCCGGCCGTCTTTTTCGGCGATGGTGTCTCTGCCATTTTCTCAGGTGCATTCATTTCCTGTTCTAATTTTTTCCACGCATTTGACTCCTTTACTTCATTTTGACTACTTTAATCTTATTTGCGCCCACCTGAAATAATGCCATCACGGCCTCCTGAATCTCCTGTATCGTCACCGGGTTTCCCCCGCCTTCTGCGATAACGAGCACGCCGCGCACCGCCGGGTACTCCTCGGAAACCACATACGGTGTCTCGGCTCCGTTCTGTGTCTTTTCATAGACAGTTGCCTCATCCTGCGATGAGGATGTAACGCTTCCGGTCTCCTCTCCCTTCTTGTTTTCCTCCGTTGTGCTCCGCGTTGGGACATCTTTTTCCACAATCTTTTTTCCTGTGGATTCCAGCGTCACCACGACGTGCACTGCGCCCACACCGTCCATCTGGGAAAGTGCGTCACAAAGGCGCTGTTCCATCTCCTCCTGCACCGAAAGTCCCGCATCCCCCCGCCGGACGCGCAGCCGTCTCCTGCGGCTGTTCTGTCTCCTCACCGGTCTTTTTTGTTCCCGTCGGCAGCAGCAGGACAACGCCGATTGCCGCCAGCAGGAAGTACAGCATCCACTGCTCCTTTTTTTCTGTTTCCGGAAAAACGCCGCTGCCTTTTTCCCTCATAGGCCTATTCCGAAATCTCTATCATAATATGCGCCGGATCGGTTCCGTAGACCTCACTTAAAACACTTTTGATCTCTGTCAGCTTTTCATCGAGCATTTCCCGCTGTTTTTCTGTTCTTCGCGGTAAATGCTCGTCTGCCGCATCGGCGCTTCAATGCGGATCTCTTTTTGCCTCACCGGTGTTTCCCGGCTCCAGCGTTACCGAAACGGCTGCCCCCGGAATGCCGCTCTCTGACAGATACATCCGGATCTGGCGCTCCGTCTCTTTTTCCCAGGCGCCCACGTAATACTGTTTTTCAAAGCTTTCTGCACAATCTGTACATTTTCCATTGCTGCTGCCTCCTCTTCCAGCGTCAGACGGTCGAGCGTCTGCGCCATTTTCTGCTCCAAACCTCCCGCTTTTAGCACGGGCTGGAAAAAAATCAGTACCATCACAATTCCAAGAAAAAACTGAACCGGCTTCTTGTCCTCCTTCTCCGGGATCAGGTTCAGCACAGTTGTCATAAAAATCAGAAAAATTGAAATATTCTTAAGCCACTGCAGAATCTCTTCTACCATGCCGCCTCCCGCCGCTGCCTGCCCAACTACACGCTAGAGCGTGTCTGAAAAACCATTTCCGCAATCTGCAAGCCCCACTTTGCGGGAGATTTTACCCTCATTCGGTTGCCGTAGCCCGCTACGCCGCCCTCATTCGGATAAACTCTCCCACAAACTGGAACTCGCAGCTCACGAAAAGCCTTTTTCAGACACGCTCTAGGAAAAAGTTCCCGCCAGGATTGCAATCGTCAGCAGAAACAGGACTTCTACGGTCAGAAGGAGACGCAGAAGCATCGCATATCCTTTTCCTGCCGCCGCAAGACATCCCGCAATCCGCTTATCCGATACGGGCTGCCGCTGCGGCGAGAAGGCGGAAGGAAAGACCCGAAACGAGAAGCTGAACGGCGGGGACCATGCCTGCTGCGAGCAGTACCAGCATTGCCGTCACGCCAAAGCAGTTGCGGATCAGCACCGCGGAGCCTGCCACCAACTCGGTTACAGCATTCACCGCATTTCCGATACCGGGAATCATTCCGGCAGTCCGCCAGAGTGCCATCTGCCGCAGGGAATCGAGCGCCGGTGCGATCAGATTCCGGATCATCTGCATTCCCACAAGTACGCCGAGCGACGATTTTAAAAGGCCGTTCACGCAGGTTTCCAGCAGCTCTGTCATATGGGACAAAATCTCCTCGCCGGAAAGATCGTTTACAAGGGCGATGAGCAGATAGATATGGATCATCGGGAGGACGAGGGCAAGCAGAAGCTTTTCGACAGCCAGAATCACTAGAAGGAGCATCTGATAAAACATCACGGCTGATGATGCGCCACCGGCGGCCGCGGCCGCCAGATAGTAGGACGGCGTCAGGATCCGCATAAAAGCGACCAGCGATGTGATGACAGCTTTCAGGTTTTCCCCGCTCGACTGGAAATTTTTCAGAATCAGTGCAAGCGCAAGCAGATAGACCATATAAAAACTGGCGTCCCTGACCTGTTTTCCTTCAAAGAGAGAGGAAAAACTGCCGAGCACCGCGCCTGCCAGAACGAGGAGAAACAGCTCCTTCATCAGCCCCTTCTGCGCAAGGAATGCTGTTTTGACACAGGAGAGAACGGCATTTCCGGCACGGAAGGTGCGGAAGGGATCGCCATCCTGCAAAAGAGAACGCACCGTACCGGCAAAAGAAAACTGCTGGCTGGACAGCAGGCTGTCCACTTCCTGCTGGATTGCATCGAAGTCGAGTTCTGCAAGAAGTTCGTCCTGCGCTGCTGCTGCCTGATCCGTTTCGGTATCCGCTGCTTCGATTTTCTGCGTTCTTCCCGTTCCGAAAATGAGACACAGAAAAAGCAGCGCCATGCCCCATCCGGCTTTTTTACAGAAAATCATGAACCGTTTCCAGCAGAGCGAGCAGCACTGGCATACTGACGGCAAGGACCGCCAGGCGGGCGAACAGTTCAATCTGCCCTGCAATGGAAGAATAGCCCGCATCCTTACAGATCCCGGCGGAAAACTGCCCCACATACGTGATCCCAAGCATTTTCAGCAGCGTATTCAGATACGATGAGTCCACCGGGAGATACGATTTCATTTGTGCGAGCATGCCGAACAGATACTGCATTTTTCCGACGGTCCCGGCAAGAATGCAGAGGCCGGCACCGACCGTCACAAGGAGGGCAAATTCCGGCTTTGCTCCCTTTACTGTGATTCCAAGCAGCACGCCCGCCGTGCCAAGCGCAGCGATCCGAAGTATATCCATATGATCCCCTCCGTTTTTTCTCCCTGCTCTTAAATTGTAAACAGTTGTTTGATGTCCTCAAACAGCGCGGAAATATAGGGAAGAATCCAGAACAGCACCAGCACAAGACCGGCAAGGCTTGCAAGAAATGCCTGTTCTTCCCGGCCGCTGTGTTTTAATACCTGGCACAGGACCGATACCAGAATCCCGACTGCCCCGATTTTAAATAGAATCCCGACCTCCACGCCTGCTCCTCCGTTTTCAGACACGCCCTAAACCAGAATCAAAAATTAAAAAAAAAGGCCTCCCATGATTCCAAGACTCTGACAGAGCCTCTTCCTTTCCGGCAATCCTTTCTGCAGTTCCGCGATCCGCTGCACAAGGCGTGCCTCATACCGGTCCAGATTCGCCTTCTGCATGGCGCGGTCCCCGGTGCCAAGGCTGCATCCGGCCTCCTGCAGCTCTTCTTTTTCTTCTTTTGTAAGGCGTGTGTCCGCCAGGTGGACTGCCGTATTCTCTTCCAGAATCGCCGGCAGTGTCTTTCCGTCCGGGCGGCGCATATCCTCGGAAATATCCTGTAAAAAATCCCGGTACGGATCCCGCATCCGCCTTCCCGTCTCCCAGAACGCATCCGGCAGCGGGGAAGCCGCCGTCACAATCTCTCCACGCAGATACTGGATAATTTTCTGCAGTGTTTCCAGATCTTTCACATGGGCCGACAGCGCCGCACTCTTTGCAAAGCCGATCCCGACGCAGGCAAGAGAAGCCGCCAGTAAAACTGCAAGCCGCATCACAGAAATGCCTCCCTTCGGTACAGTGTCGTTCCTCTTCCGTCAAAAATAGCCTGTACGCTTCCGGCGTGGGGTTTCGCATCCAGCACGATGTACCGCTCGAAAACGTGGGATTCCACGAGGCGGTTCAGGAGAGGCTTCTGCTTCATATCCTCCATGGAATTGCCATGCACGGTCGCGAGCAGCTTGCACCCGCAGTTAACGACGGACTCGATCGCACGGATATCCTCGCCCGTTCCGATCTCATCGACTGCCACCACATCGGGCGACATGGCGCGGATCAGCATCATCATGCCCTCCGCCTTCGGACAGCAGTCGAGCACATCGGTGCGGATGCCGACATCATTCTGCGCAACGCCGAGATAGCAGCCTGCGATCTCGCTCCGTTCATCGACCACACCGACGGTCAGCCCCGGATACGGCGACTCCCCGTCCGAAATCTGGCGGATGATATCGCGCAGCATCGTCGTTTTGCCGCAGCCGGGTGCGGAGACAATCAGAGTGTGCAGGAAACGGCCGTCTTCCCAAAGGTACGGCATCACTCGGTCCGCGCAGCCCTTTTTCTCATGAGCAACCCGCACGTTGATGCAGGATATATGGCTGATGCCTTTCACCTTTTCCCCTTCGATTACCGTCTTTCCGGCAATGCCGATCCGGTGGCCGCCCTCCACGGTCAGAAAACCCTGCCGCAGTTCATCCTCGTAGGCGTAGAGGGAAAAAACTTCCTATGTAATCCATCGTATCGCGGATATCCGTCGGTGAGACAGGATAACCTTTCTCCCATTCCCCGGTCAGTGCTCCGTCCGGGGTCAGAAAGTACTCCTGATCCTTTGCGACCACCAGAAGCGGCGCGCTGGTCCGCAGACGGATTTCCTGCAGGTCATCGGCCAGCAGATCTGTGTTTTCAGAATTTTCCGTATATTTGCAGAAAACAGGCGCAAAAGTTCCCTTTGCTCCTGTTTTTTCTCTGGCGTAACAATATCCTTTTGTCTTCCTGTCCTTTTCATCTTCACCACCTCTTATCGTTATATATATGAGATGGCGGGACAGGTTATGCACGGTTTTTATGGTTCTATTCTTTTCATGCAGATTTTCACGGGCTCCGCTGCCCAGACGGCGCCTTCATATCCTTTCTCCGGACTGAAATGCGTGCAGAAGCCCTCTTTCTTTTCCGTTCCAAGAGAACCCGAAAGACCGGTTCCCCTCCACTTGCCGTAGCTCTCCTCTTCGGTCCAGATCCGGAAAAACAGCGTTTCAGCATTCTCCGCTGCAGCAAGGCGTTTCTGGTCTTCGGCGGAAAAATACCGTTCTGCCATGCGCTCCCAGGCAGCGCGGCGGTGCTGCTGCAGATCCATGCCGATCGGAATGGAAGCAAAAGCGCAGGCAGCGTATTCCCCCGAATGAGAAATATTAAAACAGATCTGCGGATGCCCCGGCAGGTACGGTTTTCCGTGCGCATTCCGTTCGATCGTTATCTTTTTCTCCATCCAGCCCATACTGTTCCTGCATTCCCATCCGGAACAGCTCCCATCCGCACTGCGAGAGTTCCCGTTCCAGCTCTTTTTTTCGTCCTCCGGCTGTGTAATTTTTTTTCAGATAAACTACCGTCTCCTGCATCCTGCTTCTCCCTTTCATAGAAAAAGAGACCGCGAAGCCTTTCAACTTTCGGCTCCCCGGTCTCTTCTCGAAAATTCTTTCTTATGCGTTTTTACCGCAGCAGTATTTGTATTTCTTTCCGCTTCCGCACGGGCATGGATCGTTTCTTCCGATTTTTTTGCCTTTGATTACAGTGCCGGATTTTTTCTGCTCCATGTAAAGCGTTTTCTTCTGCTCTTCTGTGAAGATCTCATCCCACATCGGCAGGTTGTACAGCCAGTCTGCTTTTGCGTCTACCATGTTTTTTGTACAGAAGCTCTTTATCGTAAGCCAGTGTAACAACGGTATCCTCTTCCATCTCCTCGATCGGGTTCGGGATCACAAGGCTGTCGTTGATGCCGTCCAGGAAACCAACCATGGTCATAACGTCCACTTTGTATTTCTCTGCCAGCTCTTTTTACGGTTCCTTTTACCACTTCATCCGGGTTGGAAAGAAGCTGCTCGTAAATGTTTTTCTCAATCAGGAAATAATTGGTCCAGAACTGCTGGAGCTGTTTTTTGTCTGCTTCCTGATTATAGGCGATATCACGCCAATTCTGTAATAAACTCATGTTATTATCCATCCTCTATCTGTTTCTCTGAGCGCGTTTTTTCGCGCCGTCCCCTAGCGGGATTCCGGTTTTTGTAACACGCTTTAGTATATCGGAAAGTCCGCAGAAAATCAACCTTTTTCTTCCCTGCTCCAGAATCGGGATTCTGGTATCGCCGAGCGGAATTCCTCTGTGTTCCACCGATGTAGAGAACACGATCTGCGTCTTCGTTCTTCCAAAATGCTGAAGCTGGCCGATAAACTGATCCAGCTCAGATGTCGTGTGGAACACAACCTCCATCAGCATCGAATAGTCGCCGGTCACGCAGTTGCACTCGATCACATTCGGACAGTCGGTGATGTACGGATAGAATTCCTTTTTCCGCACCGGCTCAACCTCCAGATTGATGAATGCCTTGATCCGATAGTCGAAAACCTCCGGGTTCACACTCGCGCGGTAGCCGGTGATCACCCCGTCCTTTTCCAGGCGGTCGATTCTCGCCGAAACCGTCGGCGAAGTGAGACTTACCTTGTCTGCAATACTTTTGAGCGGAAGCCTTGCATCTTCCTGCAGCAGTTCCACAATTTTCCGGTCTGCTGTATCCAATTCACGTTTCATTCCCTCTCCTTACGTTCCTCCTGCTCTCCTTTTTCTTTCGGAGGCAGTTTCTTTACCACCGTATTTTCCACGCGGTGTTCTTTGACCCGCATGACCTTGATCCAGAGATCGTCGGTCTCGAGTTCAAACTGGCTGCCGTCATCCGGAACCGCACCGAGTTCGCCGAAAATGTAGCCGCCGAACGTTTCATATTCATCGACCGGCAGTTTGATCTTCAGTTCCTCCGCCACATCATCCAACGAGGCACTTCCCATGATTTTCCAGGTGTCTGTGGAAATCAGCTCAATTTCTGATGGCTGCCCGATCTCCGCCTCATCATTCAAGTCCCCGACAAGCTGCTCGATCAGGTTACGCAGGGTGATAATTCCATCCATGCCGCCGTACTCATCCAGAACCACGGCAAAATAGTTGCCGGTCTTTTTTCATGTTCTGGAACAGCGTGGCAGCCTTGATGTTTTCAGGAACAAAATAAGGCTGTTTGATTGCTTCTTTCATGACATGATCGCGGTCCTTGGTGCGAAGCCGGAAATAATCCTTGGCATCCAGAACGCCGATGATATCGTCCACAGTTTCGCCGCAGACCGGGTAATACGAGTGGCGGCTCTCATGGATGAGCTGCTCCCCACTCCTCCATCGAGTCTTCCAGCCACAGAAGATCTACATCGGTTCTGTGGACGCAGATTTCATCAATGGTCAGATCATCGAACTCAAATACGTTCTGAATCATATCTTTTTCTTCGTTGTCGATGGTACCTTTTTTCGCTGCCGGCATCTACCATCATCCGGATTTCTTCCTCTGTTACCTGATCATCGTCCTCGTTCGGGTCAATGCCGAAAAGGCGCAGGATACCGTTTGTCGATACCGTTAAAAGTCCGACCAGCGGGGCAAAAATTTTCGAGGCGGTGGTCACAAGACCGGATACGCCAAGTGCGATTTTCTCAGAGTTGTGCATCGCAAGACGCTTTGGCACGAGTTCACCGAAAATCAGGGTAATATAGGATAAAAGCAGCGTAATCAGCACGACGGCAATGGCATCCAGCGTCTTTTCCGGGATCTGCACGCCCGCATCCACCAGGACCGAGACGAATCTGCCCGAAAAGTTTTCTGCCGCAAAAGCACTTCCTAAAAATCCGGAGAGAGTGATGACAACCTGTATGGTTGCGAGGAAACGCGACGGCTGCTCCGTCAGACGGAACAGCTTTGCCGCTTTCTTGTTTCCCTCCTGTGCCATTTTTTCCAGTTTAGCGTCGTTACAGGAGACCACAGCGATCTCCGCGCAGGCAAATACCGCATTGACCGCTATCAATACGACCTGCAAAAGAATACTGCCGACTATGTCACTGTCCAAACGTTTCAAACCTCCTCATATCTTGCATTAGATTCTTATGCGTTCTTTAAGAAATGCCACATAGGCCTTCTTGGCCTCGTAAACATCTGCTTTGCTGGTTACTTCCCATGGAGCATGCATGCTGAGAACCGGTACACCGGAATCAATCACTTCCATACCGTACAGAGACATGATGTAGGCGATTGTTCCGCCTCCGCCTACATCAACTTTACCAAGCTCTGCTGTCTGCCAATTTACTTTTGCATCATCAAAGATAGCGCGAAGAGCTCCGACGTACTCTGCATTGGCATCGTTTGAGCCACCTCTTTCCGCCTGCTCCTGTAAATTTGTTAATTACGATACCTTTTCCGAAGAATGCAGCGTTTTTCTTCTCAAATGCTGCTGCATACAGCGGATCAAATGCTGCGCTGACATCAGAAGAGAGCATTCTGGAGGAAGCAAGGCATCTTCGAAGGGCCAGTTCGCTTCCCTCACCTGCAAGTGCAAGCAGCTCTGCCATGGTGTTCTCGAAGAAATGAGACTGCATACCGGTTGCTCCGACGCTTCCGATCTCCTCTTTGTCTACGAGCAGGCAGCAGGAGGTCTTCTCCGGTGCTTCTACTTCGAGCATTGCAACAAGAGAGGTGTATGCGCATACACGGTCATCCTGGCCGTATGCAAGAATCATGCTGGCATCCATACCAAGCTCACGCGCTTTTCCTGCCGGTACAACTTCCAGCTCTGCGGACAGGAAATCCTCTTCTTCGATGCCGTATTTGTCGTTTAAGAGTTTTAAGGTCATGGCTTTGACTGCCTCTTTCTCAGTTCCTTCGAGCGGCTGGCTTCCGATCAGAAGGTCAAGGTTTTCGCCCTCTACTACCGTGTTTGCCGGTTTTGGTCTGCTGCTCTCTGGAGAGGTGGATCAGAAGGTCTGTCACGCAGAATACCGGATCGTTGTCGTCCTCACCGATCACAACATCAACGACTTCGCCGTTCTTTTTCGGCTACCACACCGTGGATGGCAAGTGGAAGGGTTACCCACTGCCATTTTTGATACCGCCGTAGTAGTGGGTATCGAGATATGTAAATCCGTTGTCCTCATACAGCGGGTTCTGTTTTACATCGAGACGCGGGAATCGATGTGTGCGCCGAGGATGTTCATACCTTCGGTCAGCGGTCTTGTTCCGATCTGAAACAGTGCAATGGCTTTTTCATGCATACAGCATAAACCTTTGTCACCCGGTTTTAACGCACGATTTTCTTTTTACATAGGTGTCGAGGCTTACGTATCCGGCCTCTTCTGCCTGACGTACACTTTCTTTACACACTCGCGCTCCGTTTTTCCGTGATCCAGGAATGCGCGGTAGCCGGCGTTTAATTTTTCCAGCTTTTTCATATCTTTTTTCTTGTACTCATTCCATGCTGTTTTTCGTTCCATAGCTTTTCTCTCTTTCTGTTTTCTTTCTCTGATCCGTGCGTATTTTTTGAATCTAATCGGGGCTTCCGGTCATGATTGCGATCTCTTTCATTATAATCTGTTTTGATGGGAAAAACAAGGACTTTCGGTGTTAGGAAAAAAAAAGCCCCACAGCGAACCGTTTTTTCTTGGTTGCAGCGGGGCTTTTAGGGAGGATAAGTATTTCCTTATTTTTCTTTTGTCTGTCTCATCGAACAGGGGAATTTCGATGACAGTGTTATTCTCCCCGAATGTTCACTTTTATTTTCTTGTAATTATTTTTTGATCAACAGCAGAAAAATCCTCTTCCGCCGCAGCAACAGCAATTGCAGATGGCATTGATTGCCATACATTCACAGCACCATTTTCCGAGATCGCCGGCGCTTCTCTCATAGCCGTAGCCGCTTCCCATGTCGGAATACCACTGGCCGCTGCCCTGGAGCTGGTTTAAAAGCTGCTGGTACTGCAGATTCCGCGGTTCTAATTTGACTGCCATCTCGGCATCCTGCACGGCATTGATGTTGTTGCCGAGGCGCGAATTTGCGATCGCATGCAGGAAATACCATTTTCCGCTGCGGTCGGAAATGTCGTTCAGCACGTTCATCGCCTCGCGGAAGTGGCCGCTGTTGATGTAGTTGGCTGCCGCCTGCAGCCGCATTTCCTGCTCGGAATTTCCATAATCATTCCGTGCGGAGCCGCCGTTTCCGTACGCGCCGCCGAATGGGTCGAAGCCGCCGAACGGGCCATAGCCGCCGTAAGCATCTCCGCCATACGACGAACCTCCGCTCTGGTACGAGGTGCCGTGCTCGCGTTCATCCATGATCTGTTTGTACGCCTGCTGCACCTGTTTGAATTTTTCTTCTGCTTCTGCTTTATTCGGATTATTGATATTGGCATCCGGGTGATACGTCCGGCTGAGTTTTCGGTATGCTTTTTTTGATTTCATCGTCCGAAGCCCCGCGGGACACGCCCAGCACCTCATATGGATCTGTCATCAGTCTTTATTTCTCCTCTTTTTTGGCGCTCTTTTGCGCTTTTTCGCATTTCGTATTTTTCCCAGATACCAGCATACAATATATTTCGCAGAATGTCTACATTTTCCAGGATCGGAAGTTTTTCAAATGCACGCGACGCTTCCGCCGTCATCATCAGCAGGATTTTTTCTGCGGTTTCCTCGAAGTCCGGCTGATCAGCGATGGACAGAAACGGGTTGTAGTTTCCGCTCTTTTTATCTTTTTCCACGTCATCAAGCGCATCCATCAGGTAAATGAATTTTCCGATGTAAAAGCCGACCTGGCGCAGATCATCGCTCCAGATGTCCTCCTCCGGAATATAGATCTCCGCCATCACCTCTCCGGTATAGCCCGCCGCAAGATCGAGGTCTGGATTGTTTTCCTTCTCGCATGCATGCAGCTTTTCGAGGTAATCCTGCACTGCTTTCGTCTGGCGCGGATACGATGCCTCGATGCGTGTCACAGATTTTTTCAAAGCCTTTGCCGCTGTAAACGCCGCGTAGTTTTTCTCGTCCTCCCAGTCATCCAGCAGATTGTAATAGGCGAGCAGCACGTTCATGTCTGCGCAGTATTTTGTGTATTTGTTCCGCAGGCATTTATGTTTTTTTGCCGGGATGAAGAAAGCAGTAATGCTCCTCTTCTTTTGTCTCACACTCATAAAGCCCGGTCAGCAGGATGGAAAGAAATGTCATATCAAACGTCAGCATCGCCTGACCCTTTTTTCCATACGCCTCTTTGATATCCTGACACAGACCGCAGTAGTATGCCTGATATTTGTTGTAATCTTTGACTTTCAGGTCATCCTTTCGGATGGTCACATAACCAAACATGAATCGCACTACTCCTTTTTTTATCAGGTGTTTTTGATGAATTTTGTTCCGCATTTCGGGCAGCGGATCTCGATATGGCCTTTTCCTTTCGGTACACGCACCTGCTGATGGCAGGACGGGCAGCGGAAGTAGCAGTGCTCTTTATCCTTGAATGCACGGGTTCCGCCTCGGAAGAATCCGACGACGCGGTTTTTCAGTTCCAGGAATTTCTGGTTTTCCGCATACCGTTTGGAATGGTTCTTGGACATGATGCGCACATCCGCCCAGACGACCAGGACGAGTGCCAGGGTGTAGATAAGGGAGCTCCGTACAACCGCTCCGAAAATCATCATGGCAACTGCCGCCCACATCATAAAATTGCCCAGCTGATCGATGCCGTAGCGGCCGTACATCAGGCGGGAAAGTTTTTCTTTCAGTTTATCCATTTTGTTCTCGTTTCTCCTTTTTTCAAAGTATATGCCAATACTCTATCCCTTTTGAGGGAAAAAAGCAATCGAAAGCGCCATTAATTTTTTTCTAAAGAATCCTTAAATTTTGCAGTGTCGCATTTTTCAAACACGCTCTGTTTTTTCCTGCAGACAGTTTTTCAATTTTTCATGGATGTTTCAAAGGAAGCTGTTTCCATGTATTTATTTTTTGATTGGAGAATCCCATCTATGAAACGACTCAAACAGATCGGCGCCCTTCTCGCCATCGCGGTCCTGATCGGATTCGGGCTTGGCGCCATGATTTTTGCGTTTATCGACACGCCGTTTGCACACAAGGCGCTGACGGTCTGCCTCTACTGTGCAATTACCGCACCAGTGCTCATCTATGCCATGATGCTGGTTGCCAAGGTTCTGTCGCACCGCGATGAGAACGACAAATCAGACAAAGGAGAAAAACAGTCATGATTGATACCATTATTTTTGATGTAGGCCGCGTACTCGTCAACTGGGACTACGAGTCCTATCTGAAACGTTTTGCTTTCGGTCCGGAAAAGACGAAAGCAATCGCCGCCGCAACCTTCGAAGGCCCTTACTGGCGCCAGTTCGACCGCGGAATTCTCGCACCAGAGGAGATTGTAAAGGATTCTGCTCCCTCGCCCCGGAATACACCGAAGAAATCAAAGAGGTTTTCGCCCACTGTGAGGAAACCATCACCCCGCTGCCGTATGCAGAAAGCTGGGTACGCTCCTTAAAAAGAAAAAGGCTACCGCCTCTACATCCTCTCCAACTACTCCGGAGACCTCTTCGAGCGCACCAAAGAGAAAATGCCCTTCCTCCCCTACATGGACGGAACCCTCTTCTCCTACACCTGCCATTTAACAAAACCGGAACCGGAGATCTACCAGCACCTGATCCAGAAATTCTCCCTCACCCCGGACCGCTGCGTATTCCTTGACGACACCAAAGCAAACGTCGAGGCCGCAGAGCAGGCAGGGATTCATGGAATTCATTTTATGGGATATGAAGATGGCGTAGCACAGTTGAAAAAACTGGGCGTTCTTTAAAAAAACAGGCTGCCGCATTCGTGCGTCAGCCTGTTTTTTAGTATTAACTTACGCTTTCGCCGCCTCTTCCATCAGCCGCAGCATCAGTCCGACGCTGCCGACGTTATATCCGGCATAAGCGCGTCCGCCGATGTTTCCCGGCAATGCGAGGATCAGCAGTGGGAGTTTTTCTGCATCGATTCCCATTTTTTCGGCGATCGCCGGGGCGTCGTCGGATGGGTCGAGGTAGAGGGACATGTTGTGGATTGCTGCGCAGGCTTTCTGGAAAGTCGTGTTTTCCAGGTCGGCTTTCGTGCGGAGCACGGCTGCCATGGCAGCGTCTTTTGCGTTCCACTTCTCTGCGATTTCGATCAGCTCATTCAGAACATGCTCGGTCGGCTCCTCTCCGGTTCCGAGGAAGGCCAGAAGGATCGGGCCGTCTTTGGTGAGATCGTTCAGGGTATGCGCCTTTCCATCCAGATCCTCCAGCGTGATCTCCGGCAGTTCGATGTGCTCTAACAGCTCATCCAGCTCTTTTTTCACGGTTTCCAGATAAATCTCTTTTGCTTCTCCCGCCTTCAGTTCAAACACGCGGTATGCAGCATGTTGGTCACCGTTCGGCATACGCATACTTGTAATCAGACGATAGCAGCCCGGCTCCAGGGTCAGAGCCAGTGTTTTGCCATTGAATGCGATGTCTTCGTAATTCAGCGTCTCAAACACCGTTCCATTCCACTTTCCGATGGTCCACGTCTGATAGTATTTCCATGCGCTTCCATCCTCCGCACGCAGTGCCAGAACCGCACTTTCTGTTTCCTCCTCCAAAACAGCTGCTTCTGTTTCCACACTGTGGAAGGCTCCATCGTGATAATACTCCGGCTCCAGGGTCACCGGATTCAGTCTTGCCGCTACATTGAGACTCCGGCAGATTGCCACAAACAGAATCTTCTGCGCCAGCGGACTTCCCTGTTTCATCGTAAGGACGCCGACCGGCGTTGCCATGATTGTGTCATACTCTTCTTCTGCATGGAAGGTAATATTCTTCTTAAGATAATCCAGAATCCGTTCCGGCTGCTCCGCAAAGCTGTGTTTTGTCTCTTCCTCAAAAAATTCCGCGGATCATGCTCCGATATGGCGTCAGCTCCTCGAGGAAAATACGCGGGCAAAGAAGATCCTTCCTGAAAATCTCCTCTGGAAGATCCCCCTGCTCACAGTCGAGATGATCCTCTAAAACGGATGCCTTCAAGTCCTTCGCATCCTTTAATGCCAGCGAAAACAGCAGCTTCTTCCGGTTCGGATTTTCATCTTTGGAAAGGAATGTATAAACCTCCTCAAAATTCTCTCCTGCCCGGTGGAAAATCTCTTCCGCTTCCGGATACGCAGCAGCTTTTTTCTCATCAAAGCATGCTGCAAACCGTGCCTTCCGAAGCCGTTCCGCCTCTGCCATCCGTGCCGCATTTCGCTCCTTCTGCTCCTTCGTGGCAACGATACATTCCGTACCGGCACTTCCTTCGGTGCCCGGATTTCCAGCGTCTGCCACGTATCATCCGCTTCCGGAACCGCCTCTTCACGAAGCACCAGTTCCAGCGAATCCTCCTCCTCTATCCTCATCATGGCTTCTGCCCGGCGTATTCCGTCAAATGCCCGTACCCGGATATCGCCAAGGCCAAGTGTCATCTGAACTTCTCCGTCCGCATCCGCAATCATCACTGCAGCCGGGAAAAACTCTGCCATATTCAGGATTTCAACCGCAATATGCGCTCCTGCAGCCGGTTTTCCCTTCTCATCCTTCACAAGGATCTTCACCAGCTTCGTTCTGCCATAAAAAGACGTGTGGTTAAAATAGTGCAGCGCTCCTTCTTTTCCAAGATACTCCTCGTTACTCTCCTTTACATAATCCGAGAAGTTCCGCGTATGAATCAGAATTGCCCGATTCGCCGGACCGGAAAACCAGCCGGTATCCAGCACCTCTTCCGGCTCACAGGCGCCAAGAAAATGCCACTCGCCGTCCACAAACACCTCAACCCACGCATGATTGTCATCACAGTTTGCCCATCTCGGTGTATAGACCTGCCGTGCCGCAATACCGACACTCCGATACGCCGTAACTGCAAATGTTGCCTCCTAGCTGCAGCGTTCTTTTCCGCTCCGATACATAGTCATCGGAGATGCCGTTCTGCTGTCCGTCGCCTCATACGTTGCATGCTCCGCACACCAGTAATTAATCTCCAGAATTGCCTCCCAAAGGCTCATTCCGGCCACACGCCCCATAATCTGCTCGTAAAAAAACAGTCTGCAGTCCGTAATATCCTCGGAATTGATCCGGTCATACAACACGTAATTTACAAACACATCCTCCGGCAGCTCCTTGCACCATGCCACCTTCTCCCGCAGCATCAGCGCATGCTTCACATACGAAAGAAAAAGGTTAAAGCCATATTCTCCCGCATCCCTTACCGGCATCGTACCATACAGAAACTTCATCAGCACAACCTCTTCTTCACTGCACTGTTTCAATTTTTCTTCGATAACAGGCATCACCGGAGCCAGAAGCTCTCTCCGTCCCTCAAATTTTTCCGTTGCATATTTTTTCAAATTTTCTGAGATCATGATTCTATCTATCCCTTTCTCTTTTTTCTCTATCCGTCTCCACAACGTACATCCGCCCACCGGCGGCAGACGCCATGTGAAAAAGGATTCCTTGCGATTTTCAGGAACACCGGAGCGAGGAGCCTTTTCACATACCGGCTGTGGGTCACTACGCTACATATTTTTCTTTATAAATGAAAGTAATTCTCCGCTGGGATCGCATTTATACTCCCAGAACATAATGCCCCCCATGCCCTTTTCTTTCAGGTACGCAATTTTCACCCCAAGTGACTCGCAGTCCTCATAGCTGATAAATGTTTCCCCGTCAAACAGATACGGAACCTTTGCCTGCTCATCCCAATACCGGATAAATCCCCTCTTTCCGATCCAGCTCTCTTTGAGCTCGCCATAGTCACCGCCATATCCTCCGACCGTCTCTGCTTCCATTCCAAGCCCGTTGCGGCATCCGGCGCCTTTTTACTCCATCCCATTTTCTGGAATAAAACGGTACGCCAAGAATCAGCTTCTCCATTGGAACGCCTGCATTTACAAAACCGTTCACTGCCTTCTGCACACATGCATCAAACAAATTTCCCTCACTGTGATACAGCGCCGCATGATGTCCCGTCACCTTCTGAAACCGCCCTGCAGATCATACGTCATCAGCTGCACATAATCCAGATACCGGGAGGCCTCCTTCATATCTGTCTGCAGTGCAAAGTAAACATCTCCGCCGACTGCTGTCGTTACAAGCATGCCTTCTCTGTACGCATCCAGTGTCTTCCGAAGCTCCGCCAGAAGCAGCGTATAATTCTCTTTATCCGATCTGTCCGACGCAATTCCTGCCAGCGATGTGCCCGGATACTCCCAGTCAATGTCAATGCCGTCCAGACCATACTCCTTCACAATTGCAAGTGCACTCGCAGCAAACCGCTCTCTTCCCTCTTTTGTTCTTGCAGCCTGGGAAAAGCCGTCTGCTCCCCAGCCGCCTACGGACAATACAATCTTCAGCTCCGGGTTGCTTTTCCGAATGGATACTATTCCATCCCGTGCATCCTTTGCATCCCATACAACTTCTCCGTCCCGGATCAGACCAAATGCAATATTGATCACGGTAAGTGCCCGCACATCCTCTTCTCGCATATGATTTAAGTCCGCCGTATTTACATAGCCAATTATTCTCTTCATCTCATAAGCTCCTCTGTCCGAATCGTTTTACTCATTAAAGGTTACGACTTCCCCGTGTCCCAGATTGTAGGTGATCTCATCCTCAAGCTCTACCTTCACAACCGTTGCAAACGGATGAATGCTCATCTCTCCGGCCCAGATCCAGAGTGTTCCCGGAATGCCGCTCCATGGAAGTGAACCCGTATAGGAGAACCGAAGCTCCTCTCCCGTATGCAGAACCGTCACCTTCTTCACCGGTGTCTTAATGCCTTTCACGCACAGCGTCTCCTGCGGCTTATCATAGACAAAAAGATACATCGTCTTCTTATCCGCCGAAATCGTGCTTCCGCCGAGGAAATGATTATAATCCAGTCCTTTTTCCGTTCCAAATACCGCTTCCTCGTGGTCATGAATCCATCCGCCGAGATCCAGCAGCACCTTCTCCTGACGCTCATCCAGCGTTCCGTCCTCCTTCGGTCCGATATCCAGCAGCATTCTTCCGCCGAGGGTAATACAGTCGCAGAACATACGCACGATCTGGCCGCTGCTCTTGTAATCATTGTCCGATGGACGATATCCCCAGGAATCGTTGATTGTCGTACAGAATTCCCACTCGCCTTTCGGTCCGTACAGCGGAATTCCCTGCTCCGGTGTCTCATAATCTCCATAGCCCTGCATTCTCGAATTCAATACAACGTTCGGATTCAGGGTATGCAGATATTCCCTGAATTCCGGCATCTTCCACTGTGCCGCGCTCCGTTCCCAGTCACCATCAAACCATAAAAGATCCACCGTTCCGTAATTTGACATCAGTTCTTTTAACTGATGATTGTTGAATTCCAGAAACTCCTGCCATTTCTCCGGCTCCTCCTCTTTTCCGGCCGGGGAACCATAGATATCGTTCAGACAGTCTTCTTTTTTCATTCCTTCCGGGTAAACCGTGCGGTACCGCGGATCCGACCAGTCGATCAGCGAATAATAAAGGCCGACCTTCAGACCTGCCTCACGCATGGCAGCTGTATACTCTTTTACAAGGTCGCGCGCTGCCGGTGTTTTCTTCACAACACTTAAATCACTGTATCCGGTATCAAACAGTGCCACGCCGTCATGGTGCTTTGCTGTCATAACCACGTACTGCGCACCTGCTTTTTGAAACAGCTCCGCCCATTTTTTCGCATCAAACTTCGATGCTGTAAAGCCTTCACACTGTTTCATGTAATCTTCATAAGAAATATTTCCGTTGTGGAACGACCATGACTCTGACACATCACCCACCGCATAAATCCCATAATGGATAAAAATGCCCAGCTTCGCGTTCCGAAACCAGTCCTGCATCATCTCTTCCAGCTCCTCCTTTTTTGTACTCCCGGATTAAAAGACTCCGGGCATAGCTTTTTTATCCGATCTAATTACCCCTTTATTGTTTCTTCCCATTATATCAGTTCTTGCCCAAAAAGAAAGGCATATTACCGTTTTACACTGTAATATGCCTTTTTTCACGCCACAGGAAATATCGTTACCTTTTCCTGTTTATTTCGCGATTTCCTCGATACCCTGAGTTGCTACCCAGTCCTCAAGTCCCAGAGAGTACATACCATCTACATAAGCCTGCCAGTCAGCATCGTTGTCAATGTCAAGCTCGCCGCATACGAACTGCGCCTGCTGCTGCTCAAAAAGAAATCTTTGATTGCTGTGTTCGTATCAGAGAAGGTATCAATTTTATCCAAGTCAATCCAGTAGGACGGAATAATTTCTTTGGTCAGATTTGCCTCATAAGCTTCCTCTGTTGCTTTTTTCTCATCATACATCGGATGCTCTTCTACAAACTCGAAGTCTGCCGGCAGATATTTCGGCAGAGACTGCGGCCACAGATTGCCCCAGGAATATTTTTCCTGATCTTCCTCAGACAGTGTGGTGGTGTCAATCGCATGGTATCCGTCATCCTCTTTGTTTACAATCACACCAACCGGTCCTCTGTTGCAGCCGATGCCGTTCTCCAGTGCGAATGCATTGTCAAACCAGCGGCAGATGATTTCCGGATGCTCTGCCTTGTTTGTGATGACAGCCTGGGTTCTGTATACGCTGAAGCCTTCCGTATCGCGCAGCCAGATTCCGTCTTTGTCTGTGTTCAGAACAGGCATGGAGTCGAAATCGCCTCTTTCCTCTGCAGCCGGGATTCCGGTAAACTCTCCGCTTCCGTATGCGATGGAAACGCCGTACAGGTCCTGATTTCCTTTACCTTCCCATGTGGAGCTGTCCTGTGTGTAAAGCTCTACGTCTACGAGTCCTTCTGCATACAGTTTGTGGAACCAGGAAAGGAACTCACGGTATGTATCGCTGACACCGCCGTAAACAACCTTTTCATTCTGGATTGCAATACCAAGTTTGTTCATCGGAAGTCCGAAGTAACCGGCCATAGCCTCGATATGTTTGTTGTTCGGGTCGGTAGAGAACGGGATTTCATCGGAAGCGTCGCCGTTGCCGTTTGCATCCTGCTCTTTGAATGCTTTTAAAACTGCCTCAAACTCGTCTGTCGTGGTCGGCATGCTCATACCAACATTTTCCAGCCATTTCGTATTGATGTATGGGCTGTATCCAACGGTTGAATCGGCGCATACGTACGGAATCGTGTAGATGTGTCCGTCCGGTGCTGTCATTTTTTCTCTTACACCCGGCAGATCCAGGATCGCAGAAATGTTCGGGCAATATTTCTCAAAATAATCTTCCAGCGGAATGAATACGCCCTGGTTGACACCATAGGTGAGGATTGCATTATCGCTTAAGGTCCATCCGCCGATCACATCCGCGTAATCTCCGGAGTTCAGGTCCAGATTCAGTCTCTCCGTTGCTGTTTCATATGGATAAATTTTCAGGTCAACGTCTACATTGGTCTGTTTTTTGAACTCATCGAGCATGATAAACTCGCCGGATTCGCTGGAATCATCGCAGAAGATGGAGAAGGTGTAATCTCCCTCATCTACCAGCGGAAGGCCTTCCTGATACATAATGCCGTTTACTTTTCCGTCCTCATCCACGGTGTCGTTTGCTGCGGATGCTGCAGAAGTACTCTTTGCCGAGCTGCTTCCCTTATCACTTCCGCATCCGGTAAACATAGATGCCACCATTACTGCAGTTAAAACTGCTGCGACTGCTTTTCTTTTCATGATTTTTCCCTCCTGTGTTGTTCCGGCGGCATTTTCCCGCCGGAAGCGCTTTTGCCTGTCCGTTGTCCGGACCCTTTATTTACATACCGCCGTTTCCTGTGCGGCAGATAAATCGTTAAATAAACTTCTGCTGTAAATCAACCCTTCATGGATCCGATCATAACGCCTTTTACAAAGTGCTTCTGCACCAGTGGGTACATAACCAGAACCGGGATACTGCTGATGATGATCAGCGAGTATTTCATAACATCGATCAGCTGCTGTTTTTCCTGCAGTGCTGCTCTTTGCTGCCGCAGTTGTTGCTGTCTGGGACAGCGCGGTCTGGTTCGTGATCAGGATGTTACGCAGAACCAGCTGCAACGGATATTTTGCCTTTGTCCGAAATATAAACGAGTGCCGAGAAGTATGAGTTCCAGTGACCGACACCATAGTACAGAACCAGAATTGCGATGATCGCTTTGGAAAGCGGAAGTGCAATCTGGAAAAAGAAATCTCGCCTGGGTGCAGCCGTCAATTTCAGCTGCCTCATACAGCTCTTCCGAAATGTTCGACTTGAAGAAGGTTCTTGCCACGATCATGTTGTATACGCTTAAGCATCCCGGAAGAATCAGTGCCCAGATCGTGTTCAGCATCTGCAGTCTCTGAATAACCAGATAGGTAGGGATCAGACCGCCGCCGAAGAACATGGTGATCAGGTAAAAAATGGTGATCGGTTTCTTTCCGGAGAAATTGCTTCTGGAAAGTGCATATGATGTCGGAAGCGTTACGATCAGGTTGACCATGACACCGCAGAAGGTGATGATCAGAGAGTTTAAAAAGCCTCTCATAACCTGGTCGTTTTTAAATACTTCTGCGTAGCCCTTCAGGGTAAATCCAATCGGACGAAGCAGTACTTTACCACTCGATACGGCGCTTGGCGCACTGATGGATGAAATGATAACCCAGTACAGCGGATATGCCACAACAAACAGAACCAGCGTCAGAATAATGAAGCAGGCTGCGTCAAAAACGACATCCTCTTTGCAGCGTTTCATTTTTTTTTTGTCACTGCGGTATTTTCTTTACTCATGTTTTCGTTTCCTCCTACCACAGGCTGTTGCCCGAAAGTTTATCAGATATCGTATTGACAATGATCAGCATAACCATGTTTACGATGGTGTTGAACAGACCGATTGCTGAAGAATACGACATATCGTTGTTGATCAGACCGACCTTATAGACGTAGGTGGAAATGATCTCGGATACACTGGCATTCAGGTTGTTCTGCAGAAGGAAGGCTTTTTTCGAAGCCGACGGAAAGAATGCTTCCGCAGTTCATGATCAGAAGAATCGTTGCTGTCGGAAGGATAGACGGAAGATCGATATAACGGATCAGCTGGAACTTGGTTGCTCCGTCAACCTTTGCCGCCTCATGAAGTTCCGGACTGATGCCCGCCAGAGCCGCAAAGTAGATAACAGAACTCCATCCTGTACTCTGCCATACGCCGGTCCACACATAAATGTGCCTCCAGTAGGCTTTCTTTGCCATGAAGTTGACCGCCGGAATTCCGATTGCTTCCAGTACGTGGTTGATGACACCGACGGACGGAGACAGGAACAGAATGATCATACCGCACATAACTACGGTGGAAATGAAGTTCGGCGCGTAGGTGACGGTCTGGATCACTTTCCGGTATCTCTTATGGCGGAAGGAGTTCAGCATCAGTGCCAGGATGATCGGAATCGGGAATGATACGACCAGTCCGTACAACTCAGGATCAACGTGTTCTTGATGGTGGATGCAAAGTACGGAGAGTTGAAGAATCTCTCGAAGTAGTACATGCCTACCCACGGGCTCTTGGTGATTCCGGCTGTCGCATTGAAGCGGCGGAACGCGATCTGTACACCGTACATCGGAATGTAGCTGAAGATGAAGGTCAGGATCACGCCCGAACACAGAAAAGCCAAAGCGAGATGTCTCTCTTGAAGGCTCGGATGGTCCGGCCTTTCTTCTTTGCTTTTGTTGGTTTCTCTTTCATTTCTCTCTTTTCCTCCTTTTTAAAGGTTTCGTGTCTTCCTTGATTGCCGCATTTCCGGTCGTGAACATTTTGAACATTTTGCTTTCGCATCATCCTCGCATGCTGCTTCTTTTTTTGTGCAACTGCCACAATCAAATCTGTGATTCAAGATTTATCCAACACTGTTTTGTTGAATTTATTTTACCTTTTGTTTCCTTTATTTGTCAACCATTAATTTTGAATATATATACCAGTTTGTTACTTTTACGCAATTTAAGCAGGCGTTTTTTTTTAAGCACTTTTCCTATATTTCGACGCGTTTTTCGGTTTTTTTCTGTCCCTTGGCGGCCGTGATCCATGTTATCTTTTTTCGTATTTTCGTCCATTTCAAAGAAACAAAAATGGAGAAAATACGTCGTTTTGTTTCTGCAACATATTTTCTCCCTTTGTTCAGTTTTGTTACTTTTTATATTATCTTCCGTCAAACCTTACATTTCAGTTACATTTCCGCTCCACCATTTCTCTGCTCCATCTTCGAGCATCAGCTCATAGTCATGGCAGATCACCTTCCGGTTTTCCCGGAATCTGGACAAAGTTCATCTCCTCTTTGGAAAGCTGGAACGAAACTTCTTTTTTTTCTCACCCGGTGCAAGAGAAATTCTGGTAAAAGCTTTCAGCTCTTTGATTCTCGCTACCACACCGCCAGGAACGTTTCCGCACATACAGACACGGAACGGAGGTTCCTGCCATGGCACCGGTGTTCTCTACGGTAAACGAAACGGCAGCACCGTTTTCTTCTTTGTTCACGGAAACATCGCTGCACGCAAACGTCGTGTAGGATTTTCCCTCACCGAACGTATGCAGCGGCTGGCTCGTCATATCGCAGTATGCCGGAACGACGGAGGTACGGTAATTGTAGCACACCGGAATCTGACCGGCGTGGCGCGGCATGGATACCGGGAGACGGCCGGACGGATTCGTGGTTCCGTAGAGCATCTCTGCAACGGCCTTGCCGCCCATCGGACCCGGATAAAACGCATACAGAAGGGCATTCGAAGCATTTTCGATATCCTCGATGCAGTATGCTCTTCCTGCGATCACAACGGTTACCATCGGCTTGCCAAGGCGGGCAAGCTCTGCAACCAGTTCTTCCTGTGCTGCCGGGATGTGAACCTTTGCGGTGTCCATTCCCTCGCCGCAGTCCATCGAACGGCTGCCGGTTCCCTTTGGATGCTGCACCGTTTGCATCGAACACAGCTCCGCCGAAACGGGAAGAAGAACCGCCGACAACAGCTACGATCACATCGCTCTTTGCTGCAAGTGCCAGTGCTTTTGCCTTCTCATCCGCGTCAGCCTCTGAAAATTCACTTCCCATTGCATAGGAAACTTCCACGCCTTCCGGCGCTTCCTGTTTCATGCCCTGAAGGACGGTGACGCACTCGCTTTCCGGAACCGGCGGGGTGTAGTCGCCGAGCATGCAGTAACGGTCTGCTGCGTGATAGCCGATCACAGCTACTTTTTTGTACTTCTTAGCAAGCGGCAGCACACTCTCCTCGTTTTTCAGAAGAACAGCGGACTCCCGTGCCAGGGAAAGAGATACTTCCGGGATCCCGGCTTCTTCCGGGGTGAGCATGTTTTCTTCCATATAAGGATGTTCAAACATACCCTTTTCAAATTTCAGCTTCAGAACTTTGAGAACAGACTCGTCGATCTCGCTCTCATCGAGAAGTCCCTGCTCTACGGCCTCGCCGAGACGGCTGAACGCTTCATCCCAGAGGCTCACATCAACACCGGCCTTTCTTGCCGCAACGGCTGCATGCAGCGTATCCCCCTCTGTGTTTTTCAGGAAATCGACAGCCAGTCCGTCTGCCATCACAATGCCGTCAAAGCCCATCTCGCCGCGCAGAACATCGCGGAGCAGCCATGCGTTTCTGTGGCAGTACACGCCGTCGATCTCGTTATACGCCGCCATGATTCCTTCCACACCGGCTTCGCAGCACGCTTTTTGCAGACGGAAAATGGATTTCACGCAGCTCACGCTCCCCGATTCTCGCCGCACTCGCGTTCACACCTCCGGTTGTCTCGCCCTGTGCGCAGAAGTGTTTTGCCACACTGCCGACACCGGTGGACTGCATACCGGTGACTGCCGCTTTTGCCATGGATGCGGCAAGGCATGGGTCCTCAGAGTAGCACTCTTCACTTCTTCCCCATCTCGGATCACGCGCCATATCAAGTGCCGACATCAGCGCCAGCTCCACATGACCGCTCTTTAACTGCTTTCCGCATGCCTTGTAGCCTTCGGAAAGAAGTTCCGGGTCGAATGTTGCGCCTGCTGCCAGGTTGACCGGAAGCAGACCGCCGCCGAGCGCCTGATGGCCGTGCGGGCACTCGGTGCTCATCATCATCGGAATGCCGAGGCGGGAATGTTCCATGACGTAGTGCTGTACCATATTGTAGGCTTTCTGCGGAGAGTTCCGGCACGATTCCGGTCTTCTCGTCCTTATCTGCCCACGGGTCGGCACGGTACAGGCCGTACAGAACCCCCAGTCCGCCCATGCGCTCTACTTCTTCTTTGAATTCGTCGGTCAGGGTAAACTCCTCACCCTGTCTCTCGTAAATCCGGAATCCGTACAGACGCTGATTGAGCTGTCCCACTTTTTCCTGCAGCGTCATTTTTCCGAGCAGGTCTTTTGCGCGCTCTTCCGGGGAAAGGGCCGCATTCTGATATGCTTCCATTGTTTTTATTTCCTCCTTGTCCTTCTCCTTATTTCAAGTGGTTTTATTGTACCGCATTCTTTTCATTTTGTCCACGATAAGTTATATTTCGTTCATTTTGTTCATTTTTATGTTGAAATTTATTACTTTTAGTGTTATGATACCTTTTGTCGACACGTTTTCCGCGTGTTTTCTAAAAAAGCTTAACAGTAAATAGTTGAAAGGGAGGTTTTTACTATGAGCAAAAACATCACGATTCCGGTTCCGGCTGTCCCGCTTGCACCGCCAGTTTACACCTGCCGCCGCGCAAAAAAGCCGTTCGAGTTAGACGGAAACATCAACAAACCATTCTGGGAAGATGCCCCGTATACCGACGAATTTCTCGATATCGAAGGAAGCCACATGCCGCTTCCGCGCTTTGTCACCCGCGCAAAAATGCTCTGGGATGACGAGAACCTTTACGTAGCAGCCGTGCTTGACGGCGATGAAATCTGGGGACACCAGACCGAGCGCGACTCCGTCATTTTCCTCGACAACGATTTTGAAATCTTCGTTGACCCGGATTCTGATACGTACCATTACTATGAGTTCGAAATGAACGTTCTGAACACGGTATGGGATCTGTTTCTTTCCGAGCCGTACCGCGACGGCGGCAAGCGGCCTCAATGGCTACGATATGCACGGCCTTCGCACCGCTGTCCATGTGGACGGCTCCATCAACGATCCTTCCGCTGAAAACAAAGGGCTGGAGCGTTGAGGTTGTCATTCCGTTCGCTGCTCTCTATGAGTATCAGAAAGAACGCCGCGCACCGAAAAACGGAGAATTCTACCGTATGAACTTCTCCCGTGTTCAGTGGAAAGTGGACATCAAGGACAACACTTATGTAAAACGTACCAATGAAGACCGGAAACGTTCTCCCGGAGGACAACTGGGTATGGGCTCCGACCGGCGTCATCAATATTCATTATCCGGAGCTGTGGGCTTTCGTCTTCTTCTCCGACGACCGCGGCGACGCACCGTGTGACATCACGATTCCGGAGGACGAATACCGCAAATGGGAACTCCGCAAGCTGTATTACGCAGAAAACATTCTGTTTGAGACAACCGGTTCCTACAGCGACAGTCTTACCGTTTTACAGGAGACCCTTGCCGCTTACGCTCCAAATGACTTCAACAAAACCGTCAAAGCTCTTGACTACACCATTGAGACCACAAGCCACTCTTACCTGATCACCTGCCCGAGCGCCGACGGAGCACATTTACTCCTTCTGTATTCCAATGGAAAGGTTGAAAAAAATTACACTTTAAGTGTATAATATGTGTTAGCACTCAAAATTTGTAACAGGATCGGTTTAAACTATGAAAAAAGTAACGTTTACAGGAAATCGCGAACTCCCTGGGCATCTCCCGGACTACGGTCTGGAAGGTGTTCAGCAGACACGAAGGCGTCTCCGATTCCCTGCGCACCAGGGTCATCGCCAAAGCCCAGGAACTCGGCTATGCCATCCCGGAAGATTTTCAATATCCTTCCAGCGCAGAGGAGACCACGCCGGTCAACATTGCAGTTGCCGTCTGCAGACCGGAAACCTCACTTTTCTGGATGACCATCATCCACCAGATTGCAAAAAGTATTTTCAACACACAATGTCAATCTCGTTTACACGTATCTTCCGACTTCGGCGGATAAAACGTATTTTCTCCCGCCCACACTTACAAACGGAAGCGTCCACGGCATCATTGTTCTGAATGTGTACAACGAGCGTCTTCTGCGCCTGCTCGCAGAGACACAGATTCCCAAAGTATTCCTGGACACTTCCTCCCTCGTATCCCCGGATGAACTGAACGGCGATCTTCTCCTGATGGAGAGCCGCACCAGTGTCCGCCGCATCACCAGCCATCTGCTCGAGCAGGGACGCACCCTTCCGGGCTTCATGGGTGATATCGGCTACGCGCAGTCCAACCGCGAACGATATGAAGGTTTCTGCCAGGCTCTGACGGATGCCGGTAAAAAGGTGGATTCTTCTCTTTGCCTGACCACACCGCTTGGGATTGACTCCTACCGCGAGGAAATCGATTCTTTCCTTTCCTCCCTTTCCCGCATGCCGGACGCTTTTGTCTGCGCCAGCGACTACGTTGCCTGCATTCTGATGCAGCTTCTCGAAAAACGGGGCTTACGCGTACCGGAGGACGTTGCAGTATCCGGCTTCGACAACAATACAGAGGATCTTCTGGCAGAACATCTGACGACCGTTCAGGTCTTCAACGAAGAACTCGGCGCACGTCTGGCACTCCAGATTCTGTACCGGATCAAATATCCGAACACGCCGCATGAAGTTACGTATCTCGGCACCAACGTGCTGTACCGCGATTCCACCGGTGACTGATTTTATTTTTCATCTGTTTTCCAAAAAAAGACACCGTCCTCCCTTCCGGGACACGGTGTCTTTTTCTGTTGCTCGGCATATCAACAATTGGTCCAGTGGACCAATTGTGATTTCTATTTTTATTTCTGTTTTCTTACTTCGCGGTGCGGATGCGGATCGTACGGATCTCATACGGCTTGATCGTAAGCTCAATCTCGTTCTCCTTCACATCAAGCGCGTCCTCGATCGGGTTCTCGAGAAGGTCGGTCTCCTCAGCGGATGCAATTGCCTCTGCGCAGTGCAGGGTCACTTTCGTTCTTGCATTCTCCACCTCGTACAGACGAACGATTACGCCGTCGCCGTCCTCTGCCTTTTTCACGGTCTCAAGCACAACGTTGCGCTTGTCCACGGACAGGAATTCCATACGGTCTTTTTCTGCCGCACTGGAAACAGCTTTTGCCGGTACGTTCAGGTTCAGAGCTTCCTGCTCGGTGCCTGCCTCACGCCATGTTCCTGCGTGCGGATACAGAGAGTAAGTAAAGAAATGCTCTTCCTGGTCTGCGGTCAGGTTCGGCTCAGTTCCGGATTTGATCAGAGTCTGCGTCATCACACGGTCCTTCATGGAATAGCCGTACTTGCAGTCGTTCATCAGGCTGACGCCGTAGCTTCCCTCTGAGATATCAGCCCATTTGTGGCCGCATACTTCGAATCTTGCCTGATCCCAGCTTGTGTTGGTGTGCAGTTTTCTTGTCACATTACCGAACTGGATATCGAAAGTTGCCTCGTCGCTGTGAACGTCTACCGGGAAGTGTACTTTGAGCACATGCTCGGCAAATTTCCAGTCAACGTAGGTTTCGAAATCAATTCTGCGGTCTTTTGCGTAGAAGTGGATCTGCTGGCGGATGACGGTATCCATCACTTCGCGCTCGATCTCCAGTGTTGCACGGACCGGACCGTTTTCTGTCCACTCCATGCGGCGTACACCCTCCACCTTCCAGGATTTTTCGGTGTGGAAGATATCCAGGTTCCATGCGCTGTACTGCAGAGGTTTGTCCTCATAGATACGCAGCTCGTTGCCGGTTGTTCCGCTCTGAAGCACTTCGCGGTCGTTCTCTTTATCAAACAGGGAAGTGAATTCACCGTTTGCATCGATCTGGATCGTGTAGAACGGAGTCTCAAGGGTATAGCCCTCTCCAGCTTCTGTTACAGCAAATGGCGTTTCCGCAGCGGCTCCGCTCGTCGGGCGCAGAACCTGATATCCTTTGGACGGCAGGTTTTCTGCATAGACAATGGCTCCGTCTTTCGTCTGCTGTACCGGGTACACGTTCGTTCCGTCGGTCATGGCTTCTGCCGCGGTCTCACCGAGTACAACAACGTCGTTTCTTCTGTGGCCGAGAGTGTTCCATACGGTCACGCTCTCGTCTTTTGTTCCGCAGAGTGCTTCCATGCGCTCGCCGATCAGTTTTGCTGATGTCTCCGCAATCTCTGCATATTCTTTCTTCGTCTGCTCATATACCTCATGGATCGAGGAGCCCGGCAGAATATCGTGGAACTGGTTCGTGAGGATCATCTCCCACATACGGTTCAGTTCTTCGGTCGGATATGCTTTTCCAGTGCGTTTCCAGCCAAAACGGACAGAAGCTCTAATTCCATCATCGCATACTCGCTCTTACGGTTGGAGCGTTTGTTTCTTGCCATGGAGGTGTATGTTCCGCGGTGGAACTCAAAATACAGTTCGCCGATCCAGGTTGGGAGGCGTTTGCTGTCTTTACCTTCTCATGCAGCTCGTCGAAATACGTTCTCGCAAATGCCTGGCGTACCTTCGGCACACCTTTGATGCCTTTTTCCATACGTTTGGATGTCTCCAGCATTCTTCTGGTCGGGCCGCCGCCGCCGTCTCCGTAGCCGTAGCTGATCAGGATATCGTTGTTGATGTCCTTGTTCTGGTAGCGGTCCCATCCGCCCATGATGGCATCCGGGTGCAGCATTCCGTTGTATGTGGTAAAGAAGCTCGTCTCCGGCTGTCCGACGCCGAGCGTTGTGATCATATGAGTGAATACTTCACTTCCGTCGATGCCTTCCCAGTTCATCGTATCGTACGGCACTTTGTTGAACTCGTTCCATGCCAGTTTGGTCGTCATGAAGTAGTCAATTCCGCATTTTTTTCAAAATCTGCGGCATCGCTGCGCTGTATCCGAAGACATCCGGCAGCCACAGGATCTTGTTGTCAACGCCGAACTCGTCCTTGAAGAAACGCTTGCCGACCAGGAACTGGCGCACGAGGGACTCTCCTGAAGTCAGGTTGCAGTCTGCCTCAACCCACATGCCGCCTTCCGGCTCCCAGCGTCCTTCTTTGACTCTCTGGCGGATTTTCTCGTACACTTCCGGGTGTCTTTCTTTGACAAAGCTGTAGAGCTTCGGCTGGCTCGACATGAAGTGATAGTTCGGGTACTCCTCCATCAGTTTTAATACCGTTGCAAAGCTTCGGCAGGATTTCTGGCGAACCTGGTCAATCGTCCACAGCCATGCCACATCAATGTGGGTGTGGCCGATACACGTTGCCACGACTTCATCCCAGCCGCCCATTTTTTCATAGATGGCTTCCTGGATGTATTTTTCAGCCTCTTCGATCGAAGCGTAGAACTCTTTACTGTACGGCTTGCGCAGGTCCAGCAGATTGATCGTGTTGGTCAGTGCGGTTTCGAGATCCAGACGCGTTTTATTATCCTCGTCCATACGGTTCAGGCCCTGCATCGGAACGATGAGGTCGTAATAGATCTCCTCGATTTTCGCATCATGCTCCTCAAGGTCTGCCAGCAGACGGAACTCGCTGTGCAGCGTTCCGGTGTAGGACTGCAGGTCGAGCTGGATTTTTTCACCGGCCTTTGCGTTTTCTCTTACAAGTACTTCGCGGTGGTTGATATCCATACCCTGGATCACTTCGCCGTTTGCAAACAGCAGGAACTGCGGGTTTCTTCCGTCGTCCCAGTCGTCCAGTCCTGCGTGGACTCTCATCCAGAGATTTTTTCCATCGAAGCTCTCCGGAACGGTTATGGTGGTGCGGAACCAGTAATGTTTGTCCGGTCCGTACCAGCGGTCATTGACCGTATCAAACGATGTCCACGGCTCTTCTGATGCATCGGCCTCTGCCGGTGTGATATAGCATCCATTTTCACCTGCATATCGGTGATTTTAATTTTCTGTGAAATCGAAAGTCTTGCCAGTTCCTGGCAGATCACGTTCACACGCTCTTTTACAAATTTCATAGTGCCTCCTTATGCTTTCCATGGGGTCATTTTTAAAAAGAAAGTCCACCGGACCTGCAGGCTTCTTTTCACCCGTAAGCCCGGCGGACTTGTCGCTTTTAAGTTATCTTAATAAATCAAAGGCTATTCTCTTTCAAATAGTTCAGCAGCTCATCTACGGTTGTGAATGCCATACCGGTTACAGTATCTGCGCATCCGTAGTAGATAGTGATTCTTCCGGTTGCTGCATCGCTTAAGGTTGCGCACGGGAATACTACGTTCGGAACATCACCCATGCACTCGTACTGGGTGATCGGAGCCATAATATAGTCTTTCGTTCTGTATTTTACTTTCCACGGCTCGTCGATATCAAGCAGTGCGCATCCCATACGGTATACGTATCCGTTGCAGGTTGTGATAACACCGTGGTAGATCAGCAGCCATCCCTCATCTGTCTCGATCGGAACCGGGCCGGCACCGATCTTGGTGCACTGCCATGCGGACTCATCGCCGCGTACCGGACTCATCATGTGGCGGTGTCTTCCCCAGAATTCCATATCTTTACTCTGGCTGACAAAGATATCGCCGAACGGTGTATGGCCGTTGTCGCTTGGACGGCTCATCATCATGTAGTAGCCGTTGATCTTTCTCGGGAACAGCACGCCGTTACGGTTGAATGGAAGGAATGCGTTCTCAAGCTGAACGAATTTCTTGAAGTCATAGGTGTAAGCAACACCGATGGTCGGGCCATGATAGCCGTTGCACCAGGTTACATAGTATTTGTCGTCGATTTTGCAGACACGCGGGTCATAACGGTACTCTCTTGTCAGAATCTCCTCGTCAGCGCCCTCAAATTTGATCGGTTCATCCTCGATCTCCCAGTGGATACCGTCTTTACTTCTTCCAACGAAGATGTCCATGCTGATGGAACGGCTGTCGCAGCGGAATACACCTACGTATCCGTCCTCGAACGGTACGACTGCGCTGTTGAAGATACTGTTGGAACGTTTCTGCTCGTAACGGCCGATGATCGGGTTCTGATCATAGCGCCATACCGGCATGTGCTCTCCTGCTGGTTTTTCCTGCCAAGGCATATCCGGCAGATTGTTTCCGATGATTTTACTCATGATTGTTTCCCCTGTGAAAATTATTTTTTTCTTTCTCTCTTGTCACGCCATACGGACATTTTTTTGATCTTTCGATCCGATACTTCTATCTTCGTCCATTTCTGCGCAAAAAGTCAAGTGTTTTTGTTCACTTTTATGTAAATTTTCGTTTTCTTTGTTACTTTTTATCGTTCATTTATTTTCTATTTGTGTTCATCTTTGTTCACAAATGGATTTTTTCTATTTTTCGTACGGTTTTCTTCCCCGCAGAATGTCGGCATACCAGAATACAATCTCTGAAATGTGGTGCAGATCGCCTTCTTTGCTGATGCTTCTCCAGGACGCTTTATACTTCATAAACCAGGTTTCCAGCCGTCCCGCAAGTGCCGCGCAGGCTGTCTCATCCTTTTCTTTTCCAAGCTCGATGTCACACATTCTCGCGCCCGTCTCATTCCAGATGTCAATCGCTTCCATCGTGAGTTCCAGCACCGGAACCATTGGACGGCAGGATTCTTCCAGAGCACCGGCTGTCTTTTTTCAGTTCTTTTTCAGAGCCGCAATTGTTTCCTTTGCAGCTGCACGCTTCGCCTCATCCTGGATTCTCGCGTCAAACAGCGCATTCCGGTTGTTCGGATGACCGAGCACTTTTTCCTCGTAAACGACGTTGGCATCCCACCAGTCAAAGATGGAGCATTCTGCCGTTTTTGCCATATAGGAAACGAATTTTCCGCTCCGGTCGCCGTAGGCCAGACGGGAAATCTGTTCATTCAGCTCCTCAAAGCTGTCGGTATCGTCTCCCCAGGAGAAGACGGCTCCATAGATCATGCCAGGAAGGGAAAAGTCCGGCTGATTGATGTGGCCGCAGTCACCCCAGTCTGTGTTCAGAACACCTTCCGCATGGTATTTTCTCGCATAGCCGCACATCCGTGCGATATTTTTGTAGCTGTTCTCCACCAGGTTCATCCACTGGTTCCAGCCGCCGACCCCAGGACGAGATACTGTCTTGCACCAGCTTCCGCCATCACTTTTGCCTCATGCTCTCTCTGCTCGGCTGCATAGCCCCAGGTCAGGCAGACGGTTTCCTCTGGCAGCTCTTTGATCAGCTCCGGCTGTGCGCAGATGATATCGCCCCAGAACATCGGCTTTTTGCCTTTTGCCACGAGAAACTCGCAGAGCTCTTTTTACATAGTCGATATACAGGCGGTGAACGCCTTTCTCGTCTGCCAGCGGTTTCGATTTTCCTTTTCCAAGGTCGAACGTTTCGTCCGCGCAGATGTTGAATTTATCCGTGGCAAAAAGCGCCATGTACTCCTCGATCATGGCCTTGATCAGCTCGATCGCTCTGCCGCCGGAGACATCCACCGTGTGATGCTGCATCCGGTCCCAGAAGGAAAACGGCTCTTTCCAGCTGTCTGGGAATTCACAGAGGTCGCCATAGCTCTTTGTGGAGAGCAGCATGTACAGATGGCCGAACGTTGCGATCGACGGCACCAATTCGATATGAAGCTTTGCGCAGTACGCATCCAGCTCGCGGATTTCCTCTGCCGTAAGCGGCGTCTCATCGCGCCACATCTCGGAAAGTCCGGAGAACAGATACGTGTGCTCCACATAGAGCTGCAGCTGGTTCAGCTTGTAGTACGCCATGCGGTCTGCCACCTGTTTTAAATAGGAAAGTGTCAGCACACGGCCTCTCGTCTCATCGAGATAATAGCCGCGCACCGGCAGATCCGGCTCATCCTCGATCCGCACAGCCGGAAGCAGTGCACCGTATTCGTGTATCATCTGGCACAGCGTCTGCACGCCCGTAGAGCACGCCGGCTCCGTCACCGCCCTGGATCGGATTTCCTCCTCTGTCACCTGCAGCACATACTGCTGGCTTTTCAGCGTCTCATCCAGTTCCCAGCACAATGGCGCCGGTCTCTTTTTCTTCCCGGAACGCCGTATCCGATATCGTACTGCATTCCGGTTTCCTTTTTGATTCCCTTCTGCAGCACTTTCGCATACGTATCCCCATTTCCCAGCAGTCTGCCATCCAGTACAATTCTGCCGTCATAGCAGAGTGCATGTTCCCCCGTCAGGAGTTTTACCTCTTTCGGCTTTGGTAAAAATTTCCATTTTCCTTCTCCTCTTGTTTTTTGTTTTCTTTGTAACCTTAGAGCTTTCACTGAACGTTAAGTAACATTTTGAAAACACTTTTCTCTTTCTCCCCCATCCTACCATATTTTTTTTCCACATATTCCACAATAATTTGTAATTTTCTTCAATTTTTTTCAAAATTTCTTCCTGTTCTGCTCTTTTATATGCAAAGTAACTTTTATTTCTCTTTGTTTCCCATTTTCATTCCGGAACAAAATCTGTTTTTCGGATGCATCGTTCATTCCATTTTTTACTTTTCTTTTTTACACAAACGCTGGTAAATTTTGTCTGTATCAAGTATAATGAGATATATGTTGTCTTATATTTTTTGTTTTGTAAGCAATTTCATAACACAGGGGGATTTCTATTATCCTCTGCAACAAATGCTTTCTGCCTGAACCAGATTCTGCTGAATCTGCTGAGCAATGCCACCGCTGAAATTCACACAGAACGGCGGCACCATCATTGTCCGTATTATTCAGAAACCGTACTATAAAAAAGGGTATGCGCTCTACGAATTCCACGTCCGCGACAACGGCATCGGCATGAGCCGGGAATTCCAGGAGCACCTCTTTGAATCGTTTACACGCGAGGAGAGCTTCTACGGTCAGCGGCATTCAGGGTACGGGACTTGGCATGGCGATCAACGTCAGCCATATGGTACAGAGAAGTCCATCGCGATGGAGCTCCTTTCGAACGCCGGATTTTCCGTCAGCCTTGCAGACGACGGCGATGTTGCCGTTGAGACGCTCCGCACCGCAGCGCCGGATCAGTTCGATCTGGTGCTGATGGATATTCAGATGCCGAAACTCGACGGATACTCTGCAACGCGCCAGATCCGCACGCCGGACGGCGCCATTGCCAAAGTGCTTGGCTGATTCCCCTTTCTTATCTGCCGGAACAGTGAATTTTCTCTTACTCGAAAAAAGAGGAGAAAAAGTTCACGGCTCCGGCAGATTTTTTCTTGCATTCTTTCGGGGAAGTGTGCTAGAGTGAAGGTATCATATTTTATAAGAGGTGCTTATTTTGGATATTAATTACGAGTTATATAAGGTTTTCTATTACGTTGCCACCACACTCAGTTTTTCCGAGGCCTCCAAGCTGCTTTTTATCTCGCAGTCGGCGGTCAGCCAGTCGATCAAGGTACTGGAGAAAAAGCTTGGAATCACGCTCTTTATCCGCAGTACAAAGCGCGTGCAGTTAACACCGGAGGGAGAAACGCTGCTGCGCCACGTAGAGCCTGCGATCAACCTGATTGCGCGCGGTGAAGCACAGATTATGGAAGCGGGAACGCTTGGCGGCGGCCAGCTCCGCATCGGCGCGAGCGACACAATCTGCCGCTATTTCCTTGTTCCGTACCTGAACCGTTTCCACCGCTCCTTTCCGAATGTCCACATCAAGGTGACAAACCAGACTTCGACCCAGTGCGTCGATCTGCTGGAATCCGGCCAGGTGGATTTCATCGTGACCAATTATCCAAACTCGCATCTTTCCAGCCGTCTTCACACGATTCCGATTCATTCGTTCCACGATATCTTCATCGCGAACGGCGAATATTACCCGGAACTGGAAAACAGGCCGGTTCACTTAAAAGCTGCTGCAGTACCCGATTCTGATGCTCGACCGCAAGAGTACGACGAGTGAGTTCCTGCACAGCCAGTTTCAGCGGTTCCAGCTCGACCTCGTGCCGGAAATTGAGCTTGGCAGCAACGATCTTCTGATCGACCTGGCGAGTATCGGCCTTGGCATCGCGTTTGTGCCGGACTACTGTCTTGTAAAAAGAGACGGCGGCCTTCCAGCTCGACCTCGTGGAGGAGCTTCCGCCGCGCCAGCTTGTTGTTGCCCACAGCTCCCATCTGCCGATCCCGCAGGCGGCAAAAGAGTTCATGAGCATGCTGGAAAAAGGCGCCGAATAACTTTTTTCCGATCTATACGTCAAAAGAGACAGAATCCTCAAGAAATTTCTCTGGATTCCTGCCTCTTTTCTGTTTTTATGATCCGTTCTGGATTTACTGCTCGCTGCCGTCTTTCTGCACCGGTTCGGATGCTTCCGCTTTTTCCGGGCTTTCTGCATCCGCTGCTGCCTTTCCGGCTTCTGCTTTCAGATACTCTTTGAGCTCTTCCGGGCTGGAGATCTGAATGTTGCGGTTTACTTTTTGCATCGTATGTATCGGCTCTCATGATTTCGGAGAGATCGACACCGGTCGCCTCTTTCATCGACTCAAACAGCTTTGCCATCACCACCGGCACATTGCCCGCTACGGAGCCGATGCCGTTGTCTTCGCTTCCGCCGCCGATGATCGTAATCTTGTCGATCTGGCTGAGCGGCTCTGCGATCTTTCCGGCGATCTCCGGCAGAACCTTGATCATCATCTCTGCCATTGCGGCTTTGTTGTAGCGCTGGTAAGCCTCGGCTTTCTTCTCCATACCTTCGGCCTCTGCAAGTGCCTGGGCGCGGATGGATGCGGCTTCCGCCTCACCTTTTGCCTTGATACCGAGTGCTTCCTGCTCCATCGCATAGCGCTGGGCTTCTGCCTGGGCTTTCTTTGCCTCCGCCTCGCGGATTTTTTTCGAACTGGTCTGCCTCTGCGTCTTTCTGACGGCGGTACAAATCTGCCTCTGCCTGCTGCTGTTTTGCGTAACGCTCGGCCTCGGCTTTCTTCTTGACTTCTGCCTCGAGGGATTTCTCGGTTACTTCTACTTCTCTGGCACGGAGCTCAACCTCGCGCTCCTGCCGGGCGATGTTCGCATTCGCGGAAGTGATTTCCAGCTCTTTTCTCTGCTGCTCTTCCTGAATCTTGTACGCTGCATCTGCCTCTGCCTTTTTGATATCGGACTCTTTTTTCAGCTCTGCCGACTTGATTGCCAGATCGTTGTTTTTCTTTGCGATCTCGGTCTCGGCAAGAACGCGCTCATCGTTCGCCTCTTTATTTGCACGCGCCTGGGCAATTTTGATTTCTTTCTCGGAATTGGCACGGGCGATCGCCGCGGATTTCTTAATTTTTACGATATTGTCGATACCGAGGTTTTCAATGACCTGATTGGAATCAACGAAATTCTGTACGTTGAAGCTGATGATGTCAAGTCCCATCGCAGCCAGGTCCGGTTCTGCATTTTCTTTGACCAGCTCCGCAAACTTCTGACGGTCGGAAACCATCTCTTCCAGACGCATCTTTCCAACGATCTCACGCATGTTTCCTTCAAGGACTTCTCTTGCAACCTTGGCAATATATTCGCTGTCGCGGTTCAGGAAGTTCTGGGATGCTTTCTGGAGCTTCTGCGGTTCGTCCCCGACTTTGATGTTGACGGCTGCATCCACCTGAATATTGATGTAGTCAGCGGTCGGCACGGCGTCGCTCGTCTTCACATCAATCGCTACCAGCTTCAGACTCAGCTTGTCCAGCCGCTCAAAGAATGGGAGCTTGATGCCGGCTTTACCGATCAGGATCCGCTGGCCTTTTTGTGAAACCGGAAATAATAAATGCGGTATCCGGCGGCGCCTTCACATAACCGCTCGCCAGAATGGCAAGAATGATCACCACAACAGCGATCACGGCAATCATGGTTGCATGTTCGAATACAAATTCCATCTTGTTTCCTCCCTTTTTTCTGCGGATGCTTTTCGCTCCGCGTTCTGCTTTTGTGTCTGTGTTATTTTCACTATAGCATTTTTTGGGGGATAGATACAACTGCATTATTATTACGATTTTGTAAGATTTCTGTTCGGGCAAAAACAATCCGCTGGAGCAGATTCTGATATGCCTTGCAATAAAAAACGAAGGAGCTTCTTTTTTACAGAAACTTCTTCGCCTTTCCTTTTTTCACTGATCCTGCTCTTATGCTCTTTCGACAATCTTCTCCAGCGCTTTTTGTGATCGCTGCTTTCAGCTCCGTCTGATCTGCCGGTGTCTTGACGGCCAGCTGACGGATCAGTGCTGTTACGTGATCGTCTCCAACCTCACCAAGGCTCGTAACGGCCGCGATTTTTACGTCTACATCGTCTACTTCCAGAAGAGAAGTCAGAATATTAACAGAACCATCATTTCTCGAAGCTGCACAGGCTTTTGCAAGCGCTACCTGCGTTGTCTTGTCCGAATCCAGATACTGTTTTCTTAATTTGTCCCATTTTCCTTTTTTCCACCATTTTTTTCAGCTTGTCTTCCGATGCCTCTTTTGAACCAAACATTGTAAATCCTTCTTTCTTTTTGCTCTTATTTTTGGTGGATGCAGCAACTGCCGCGGCGAATCAAAAAGGTTCGTAGTGTTTTTGCTGTCGTCCCTGTCATGTCCGCCACATTGTAACCATGCTCTCGTCCATAACAGAAATTATACTCCTTTTTCTTCTGGTTTTTGAACAGAAATACTATAAAGTTTTTATAAAAATTGTTACTTTTTCACATTTTTTTTCTTGTTGTTCTGCTTTTTATTTCAGATATCCCGTATATTTCGCCGTATGCAGCAGTTTATTGGCGTTTTCCACGCGCTCTTTGGTCGGCGGATTGATGCCTTCGAGTTTGTATGGGATTCCTAAGGTTTCCCATTTGAATACGCCGAGGGTGTGGTATGGGAGAACCTCTACGCGCTGTACGTTGTGCAGGCTGTGTAAAAACTCATCGAGGCGAATCAGGTATTCATCGTAGTCGCTGCGTTCCGGGACGAGGACGTGGCGGATCCATACTGGTTTGCCGATCTCGTCAAGGTAGCGCGCCAGATCGAGGATGTTCTCGTTGGTGCAGCCGGTCAGCTCTCTGTGCGCCTTGTCGTCAATCAGCTTGATATCGAGCAGCAGCAGGTCGGTGTATTTCATCAACTCATTAAATTTGCTGAAATACGGCTCCTCTCTTGTGAACGGATTTCCACTGGTATCCAGCGTTGTGTGAACGCCGTTCTTTTTTGCCTTGCGGAACAGCTCGATCAGGAAGTCGATCTGCAGCAGCGGTTCTCCGCCGCTCACGGTAATGCCGCCTTTTTCTCCCCAATAGTTTTTGTAGCGGAGCGCTTTTTTCAGCACCTCGTCTGCGGTCTGCCAGTCGGCATCTTTTGTTGTCCAGGTATCCGGGTTGTGGCAGAACTGGCAGCGCATGTTGCAGCCCTTCACAAAAATCACGTAGCGTACGCCAGGTCCGTCGACGGAACCGAAGCTCTCGATCGAATGGACCGCGCCCTTTACCGGGCCATTGTTATTCTGATTCATTTCACTCATATTTTTTCCTCTTCTTTCCAACTTACTATCTTTCTATTTTTCTGTATTTTCCGGTCAAATTTCAGGGTTCTGCTTGATTATACGGAAATCCGCGGTTCTTTTCAAGTCATTTCCATGTACAAAATCGAACACATGGCAGGATAAAAATTTGGTTCGACTATATTGCATTATGATATAGTGTGTGTTATGATCTACTCAACAAGGAGGTGTTCATATGAATCCACAACTCAAAAAGGGCGTCCTCGAGCTCTGTGTCCTCTCCCAGCTGACAAAAGAGGACAAATACGGCTATGAGCTGACAGACGCCATTTCCCGCGAAATGTCCATCGCCGCAGGAACGCTCTATATGATTTTAAAACGACTCAAGGAAGCCGGTTACGTGGAAACGTATCTACAGGAATCCGCATCCGGCCCTGCCCGGAAATATTACCATCTGACTGAAGCAGGAACAGCTTATCAGCAGGAGAAAAAACAGGAATGGCTGGATTTCACCCAGCAGATCAACCGACTGATTTCAGATGAAACGATCTGACGATAGAAAGGAAAATCATGATGAATACAACGTATGAAACTTATATGAATGCATTGAAACAGGGCCTTGCATCCTTTGATTCTGCCGCCGCAGAGGAAATTTTAAACGATTTCGAATCCCATTTCGCCGACGCCCGCAGCCAGGGTCTCTCCGATGAGGAAATCTGTGCGGAACTCGGCAATGTCGACGATGTCCTCGAATTTTTCCGTCAGGAATATGCCACAACGGAGCAGCCTGTTGCAAACGTGCTGCCACAGGAGAAAACCCACTCCAATTCTGAAGAAACACATCCGAACTACCCGTACGACCCTTCCACTGCCATCACCGCTATGGAAATCTCCCTGCGGAACGCTTCTGCCGACTTTGCTCCGGGCACTTCCGCTTCGGTTGAGTTTGACTTTTCCGGCGACTTCGATCCGGACCGCTTCGAGGCAGGCATTGAGGGCAATACGTTCTGTCTGCGAGAGAAAAAGCTCATCCCTTCCGTATTCTGGAAACATCTTTTCTGCAATAATCACCAGAAAGAGGTGTTCTCCTTCCAGGTGCCATCCACCGTACAGAAGCTGACGCTCCGCTCTTTGAACGGCGCGGCCGGGCTTGATACCCTCTCCCTTACTACGCTCGAAAATTTCCGCCACAAACGGCAAAATCACCGGCGATTCCCTTTCCGCATCCAGCTGCCGCATACAGGCTGCGAACGGAAAGATCGTCCTGACCCGTCTGCGCACAGACAGCCTCGATGTTTCCGCCACAAACGGCAGACTTGAAATCACCGGCGACTGCTCCCGCGCAGCTTTAAACGGTGTCAACGGCAAAGTCCTCTTCGAGGGAACCTGTTCCGAGTCCCTGACAGCAAAATCCGTCAACGGTTCCGTGAAACTCCATCTCCCGCACGACCTTGCCGATGCGTCCATTCATGCATCCACGACAACCGGAAAAATCCGCCTCGTCTCCAATGGAAGAACGGAATCCTACACAAAAAAAAATCATTCACCCGCTCCGGTATTTCTGCCTTCACCATTCAGGCTGCTTGGATCATCTTCAAAATACATAACTTCCGGAATCTCATTAAGGCTAAGAATATCTGCTATTTTAGACACAGCCTGTTCAACAAAATCCATCCGTTCATCCTCAGATAAATCTGCCCATTTACTATTATCAAATTTATCCATCAGTTCTTTCATGTTTGATAAATCATAGTCAAAAGAGAATTCATCCTCACTCCGGTTTAAAATATCCTTCATAGATATCTCTGGCACAGATTCGAATTGTTTATCCTAAAAACTCATTGCTTCTTCAGGAGAAATATCCGTGTTAAACATTGGTACTTTTATATTCTAAAAAGATATCTCAGTATCTTTTTATTTCATCTCCCAAAGCTCCTTCACCAAATTTAAACATGACAATCCCCCACTACAACACAATGTCCTGCGGCCCTATCTTCTTAATCTTCTCATCTTCAAACACAATAGCCATTCCATGCTCCATATCAAATTTGAAATTGCACATGATAGCTACAACACGCTTCTTAGCCTTCGGTACCGAAATGGTCTTTGGAATAACATACTTAAAGATATTATCCACACTATCCATTCCCATATCCTTAAGTCCATTCTTAATAACATACTTTTTTTCCACATCATTTTTAGCCTCATTTACAACCTTTTCACAGGATGTAAATTTCTCTTACTGCTGTCCTTTTGTATATCGGTAATTTCCTTACCTTTAAACTGTTTGATCATTACAGGAAGATCAAAATCTCTCCCCAAATATTCATTTTAATTTTATTCATCGAATCCACCTCCATCATTTACAGAATCTCTTGCCTTACATTCCGAAACGCCGCCCAAATGTTTACAATAACTATGAATATCGTATGGCACCAAATCCATAGTCTTTGTATCACATCGTTCGTGCCATGAACACTGATGCGCCGGATCATGCCTCCACTCATAGACATCTTCATCCGTCCAGTCTGTTCTACCATCTTTTTTGCTGTTCATTCCATTTCTCAGCCAACTTGGCATCTGCCTGAGAAAAATTTCCGGGTTGTAATTCGCCATTCTCATCATAATAATCATCACGATGTTCGGTCATATTATCAATCTTTACTGTTCCCTCCGAAACTTCAGAAAAATCCGGTTCAAGATTCTTATACTCGATACCATCCTTCCCATATTCAGCAAGTTTTTTCTTTACATACAGCTCCTCGTTCAGTTTCATCTGAAGGAATGAACTTGGAGTTTCCTCGTTCGCCTTCGAACTTTCCAGTCTCTCCATCAGCAGGTACACATCCTAGCCTTTTTTTCATATGAATTATACTTCCCACCAAACTCAGAATCAGTATTTTCTATTGGTTCTACAGTAAATTCCTTATTCCAAAAGTCCTTCGCTTCCGAGACCGTCATACCATTTTCCGGTTGTATATTTCTATAGTTTTCGACCTCTGGAGCTTTTGTCTCATTTACTTCACTTGACCTAATCTCTTGCATTAAAACACTCCTCCCTCGTTTTTATAAACCTCTGTAAACTTACAAAATACAGATCCATATGACGCATCTCTAAGAGTTTGCTCATAAAGAATTAATGCAAGTGCAAGATCTATTTGCTTGTTAGGATATGCCCTTAGCGATGGGTTCAACCTATCAACCACGGTTCTCGTCCATTCAACAATATCATTACACTGTTTTGCTTCAATAATCGCATTTTCAGCTGACAAAAAATCATAAATAAGTTTTCTTAGTGTCTCGATTGCATTTTCACCATCATGTTCAAGATATTCCATGAAATCTCTCTTAACACATGTTTCGAGCTTTGACTTTATGATTTTGATTTCAGTGCTTTTAAGTCAGTTTTATTGCCTCTTCTAAGAATTTCTTTCTCCATAATGCAATTCAAAAGAGATTCCTCGACTTCGGTCTTACAATAATTATCCAAATCATTATCATCTGGATCAAACATAAAAGGCTTCTCTGGCGCAGCAAACAAGTCTACTTTTTACATAATACAGGCTGAATCCATTCATTCTGATATACCGCTGCCACTCCACATGGCACTTTGGCAAGTTCAGTAATCTGATCTTCATTAAGATTAGCTGCTCTACCCACAAAGCTCTCTATCTGCCTGATCAGGTAATCGGAGTATAATTTTTTGTATTTGTATTTCTTATTACAGACATATCCATCAGCCCTGGAGCTTGGTCTGCAATAATAAATCCTTCACCATAGGTTCTCATCTCTGCTATTGCGTTAGATAGCATTTCTACACTCTTTCCTAAGAGATTACTTCCCTCGGCTGATTGTTCATTTGAAGTTCTTCTAAGCAGGTTATGAGCCTCTTCAAGTACCGTGATATGGTTAAGTTCAGCATTCATACCGGTAGCAGAAGACATACGATACTCTTGTAATTTCAGCACCATCATTCCCATTATCAATGATTTCGTCTCACTTGAACCAACTCGGCTCAGATCCACAATTACGTTTTCTTCAATTGCTTTCATAATGGGGCTTCCGAATAATTATCCGGATGACATTTTCGCCAGTTCGCGATAGGCATCTTTTACTTACCTTTCATCGGTGGCATTGGAGGAGAAATGCGAGTTTACAGTCGAACGATTCTTCTGCTTTTTGCGGGTCAAATAACGTTTCCTTTTGCATCAGGGCATTGGGAGGACTATGTCGGAAAATGGTCTTAAATTGTTGAAATTCCAACAGATTAAAGGCGCTTCGGTCGAGACGAGAAGCGTCCAAATTCGGCGCTTCGTTGCAATAAACTCTGCTATGGATCTGCTCCGTCCGGAGGTTAAAATGTCATTAATAAATGGGTTGAAGGAACCGCTTTCCAAATCCAGGAATCATCCACTTGCCGCATCATCTCCTCGGCCGTCAGATAATATGCTTAAACTCTCGGAGAGAATACGCCTGGGAATTTCTGAGATGTTCCTCAAATAGCACCAGCCAACATCTCCGCCGTGGGGTGCCGCTGGCGGCCAGGGAACAGGACTCCGCTTTTCCTGGGACGACTGCCGCTTTATAGATTCCCTAATACAATTTTTCCAGCTCAGGAAATCCGCCGCCGCTTTTCTTGGCAGGCCAAAAATAATGGCGGCAACGGTTACCCGCAGCCGCGCCGAATCCAGGGTCCACATCGTCTTTTCGGCTTATAATACCGCGTCATAATAACGCGAGGCGGCGCTGCAAAACTTAGTCTTTCCGCCAGTGCGGTAAATACACGCTTTTTGAAGTTGACACCGCATTTCACTTTCAAATCCAGGACATTGTTCCACCATTCCCAAAGCGATCATCGCAAAAAAGTGCGGTCATAGCGATTCATTCTGGACAGCTTGCTTTTAACAGGTGAACCCGGTAGGAATGCACTCTGTATTGGTCGTATTCTCTCTACCAGCTCGGACTTATAGGGTCATACCCAAACATGTCATCATCCCTATGACCTGTGCTTACATACCCAAATCCGTCTCAACATTTTAAATTATTCTACTATTTTTGACCGTCCATTTAATTAACATATTACATAATTTTTCAGCTGCTCTCCACGAGTGAGCTACACATTACAGCATACTTTTGATATCTGCTGGTTCTGCGGGAGTGTTGAGCTTGGCCCTCCTCTACCATGAATTTTTCGGCGGCGATTTCAACAATTTTGTCGTACCGCGGGGAAACCGAAACGGAACATTTCCATTTCCCACAGGATGGTGCACTGCGGAAGAGGTTCGGGTCGTCGCAGCCAGGCACGCCGTAAGATTTCTTTTCCCCACAACTGCTTGCTTGACACCGTATACCACGCTCCCCGGCCCACATTCATGCGTGGCGTTTTTCATGAGCTCTTCGGCCCCGATCATGCGAATAAGTCCGCGGCGTTTATTGATGATGACAAAACGTAGAAGTGTAAAAAATTTTCGTTCTATCCGGCGCCGTTTGTGTCGGATGGATTCGGGCGTTAGGCTTGCGGGAACGATCGATGTCTGCCGAC